>Ga0209123_1000268_pt1 | contig 74596 bp, 66 predicted proteins | sample BarGraIncu00431A_FD_184500 | JGI IMG/M metagenome (GOLD analysis project Ga0209123, IMG submission 184500) | Arctic peat soil microbial communities from Barrow, Alaska, USA - Barrow Graham LP Incubations 004-31A (SPAdes) (version 2) | ecosystem: Environmental > Terrestrial > Soil > Wetlands >... | reverse complement strand
CTAATACATAGGACTTCATGTGGTCGGCACGACCTAGCATGAAGTCAGGGTTGCACTACATCCTGCGGTGCTTTTTTAGAACGAACGTTAAAGAAAGTGGTTGTAATGCTATGGAGTTAGCGGGATATTCTGCGGAAGTTTCTGATAACCCCTTACGATAAGAGTGAAAGAATTTAAAGTATAAATCGGCAAGCGAGCTAATTTATTGACAAACAAAAAGAGTGAAAGTGGCTTAATTTGATTGATTACCTTCAGTTCAGGCAACACAAATCCGAATCCACCTTTCGGGGGTGGATCAACTGAACTGGTTATCAAAAATAGCGTTTAGAGGCATTGGGATAAAACACGTTGACAGGTGAACGTATTTTAGGGAACTCTTCGATGCTAATCATCATTCCGGCTTTGCAGCGTGGGCATTTGCAGGGATCAAAGCCGGTTAACCTTACCATACGTTGCTGCTTTGTTTCAACGGCTTTGGTTAGATCGGGTTTATCTTTGAGCGGTTGCACCTCTTTTTTGTACCGACTGCCTAATATGCCGTAATACCGTATCTTTACAAATCGATAAGGTAAAATATGCATACAGAATCGGCGAAGAAACTCTATACCCGATAGCTTGGTAAGTTTCACATTGGCTTGGTCTTTATAGTCTTTATACGAAAACGTAACACCCGAAGCGTCGAGGTGTTTGATACGGGTATTGCTCAGGGCTACACGATGGGTGTATTGTCCCAAATAGTTGACAATTTGCTTTACATTACCCAATGAAGGTTCCGAGTAGACCACCCAAGGTTTGACATAACACTCATTGATGATATGTTGGTGCTGCGCGAGTTGATTGTTCTTCTTGAGTTGTCCTTTGAGTTTCTCAAGCAGTTTGCCACGGAAAACGGAACTGAGCATTTTTACCGGATAAAGGTATTTGCCCTGATGACCGATATCTTTGAGTTTACCTCTGAGCGTAAGTCCTGTTGCAGGAACAATACAATGAATGTGCGGATGCAAACTCAGGTTTTGTCCCCAGGTATGCAGTACACAAATAGCTCCGGTTTCCACACCATAATGGGTATAACCAAAGTTGCGAAGCGTAGACCAGACACAATCGAACTGGGCTTCGTAAAAAGCTTTACTATCAAGTTGACAAATTTCGTTTAATCTGTCGGGCACAGTAAACACCAAGTGAAAATGCTTTACATTCAAAGCATCGATCATACGGTCTTCTGCCCAAAGCATTTGTTTTGGAAGCTGACATTTGGGGCAATGGCGATTGCCGCAACTATTATAACTGAAACGTTCATGACCACAACTATCGCAACGATCTTTGTGTCCGCCCAATGTTTGAGTGCGGCATTGCTGCAAAGCATCCAAGGTACGCAGGGTAAAACTATTGGGTTGGCATTGACTAACAAAGTCTGACCCAAACCGTTTGATGATTTGGGCAATTTCATATTTAGGACGTGCCATTATTTCTGCGGATAAAGTGTATCCAACGGACTATGAACCGGCAGCAGCGGGCATTGAGCCACGTGCAGGTAAATCATAGTGGTTTCAATCTTGGCATGACCCAGCAGTTCTTTGATGGTAACGATATTCAGGCCATCTTCGAGCAAATGGGTGGCATACGAATGACGCAAGGAATGGATGCTTACATCCTTTTGGATGGAAGTCTTTTTCAAGGCAGAGCTAAATACCCAGTTCAGACCTTTGGGACTGTAGCAACCATTAGGTTCTTTTCCATTGAAAAGCCAGATTTGAGGGTGCTCCACAGAAAGATACTTTTTCAAACCAAGAGACATATAATCAGAAAGTGGAACAATGCGATCTTTCTTATATTTGCTCTGACGAATATGAATCGTTTTACGCTCGAAGTCAAGGTCTGATAGTTTCATTGCAATGATTTCCTGAGAACGAAGTCCGGCAGAATAAGCCAACGTCAGAATGATACGGTGCTTCAATAGCGTAGGAGCTTTAAAAAGTTCACGAAGTTCGCTCCGGTTCAGAATAACAGGAAGTTTGAGTTCTTTCTTTAATGAAGGTAAATCAACGGCACGCTTGGATAGACCCACGTGACGATAATAATAACGAAGACCATAAACCGTGTGTTTAAATGCACTTCGCGAAGGAGATGTGGCTGATAAAGCCAATCCGGTGAGATACTCAGTGAGTTCTTCTTCTAAAATATCTTCGGGCAAACGTTTAAAATGTAAACTTACCAGTGCAATACGATGCATGTAGTTGTAAAGGGTACTTTCACTCTGACCACGAAGAGCAGTTTGCTGGCGTAAAGTGAGAAATACGTGAGAAAAACCATCCACTGTTTGGATGGCACGTTCAAGAGTTGTAAATTCGCTTTTTCGTTTCATAGATGCTGAACATTAAAATTAATAATGGTTTTTTACGAGAGGGTCGAAGTTCTCCCGTTCAGCATCTTGAAACGAAAATTAAAGATATAAAGGTATTTAATGCTAGACCACGTAGTGGGATTTAGTGCAACACCCGCCTATGTGCATTGGCTGGCTGACGTGCATTTGGCGGTCTTTGCTCCCGCATTCACTTTGTCGCTTGGGCGACAGTGAAGCTCCCGTAAACCGCCAAATGCCCATAGTCTCGGTCGATAGCGGTAAGGCTAAAAAAAGAAAAAAACATGGTTGAGATGGAACAAGAACTTGAAATTATTGAAAAAACAGTGACTAAAACTAAAAAACCATTTTGGTATAAAATCATTATGATTTTTAGCATTTTGTCTTTAGTAGTATGGCCGATATTCTTCTTAGCATCGATTATTTTTATCTTTGACGAAATAAGAAATAGGATAATTGCCTTCTTGGCTTTCTTAGCTTTTAATAGTTTACCTTTTGTTTGTGTTGGATTACTTTTTATTAGCTCTGATATTTATTATCGGAAGAAAACTCTATCTGTTATATTTTTATTACTCCCTATTCTGACTTCTTGTTTGATTTGGTTATTTATAACTGACAGCTTTTGAATGAAAAGAATTGTATATATATTTTTAGGTATATCCTTCTTGACAACCTTGAATAGCGCAAGTTTAGCGAAGCATAATCCGCCGGTAGTCGGACAAGCATTGTGCTCAAAATAAATCAGTCTATTGACTGATAACAGAAGTTGAATCATTTCCCTCAGTTCAGCGTAGTTTGTTCGTCCATTGACCGGAAGGAAGTCTCCATAATCCCATATATTGATAAACAAAAATACAAGACATATTTTACAACTAAAAAACGGCTGATCTGATTAATTCAGGTCAGCCGTTTATGTTTTTGGTGTCTTCTCCTATTTATAAGAACACTCAGTTCAACGTAGTTTGTTCGGCTCTACTCATTTATAGTTCAATAACGACTTTAGCCTAAACACTGCTGTATATTTTCTTTGTGATTTTATGACAATAATATTACAATTTCTTTGATTAAATTGCTATTTGATTTTGGTGTGTAACAAAAAAGCAGTATTTTTGGCCGATTTATCAGAAAACTGATAAAAATAAGCAACAATGAGAGGAGTCGTTTTATAATATGAAGAAAGAGAATAAGATTACCACACTGAAGATGATGAATGGTAACGAAGCAGTTGCCAGAGGTGCCTTTGAAGCAGGCGTGAAAGTTGCTTCCGGATTCCCGGGTACACCTTCCACAGAAGTAATGGATTATACCCAACAGAGATACCCGGATATCTATTGTGAATGGTCGACGAATGAGAAAGTGGGTTTAGAAGTAGCCATTGGAGCTTCATTTGCAGGTTATCGTAGCTTGGCAGTAATGAAAACAGTGGGTTTACATGTTGCAGCAGATGCATTGGGGGGAGCTGCCGGTAGTCAGATCAATGGTGGCCTTGTATTGGTGGTTGGCGATGATGTAGGCCGTATTGCGGGTGATGACTATAATGATGTTCGTCATTATGGGAACATGTTTAATATCCCGGTATTGGAGCCAAGTGACAGTCAGGAGGCCAAAGATCTTATGGTTAAAGCATTCGAGATTAGCGAAGAATACAGTACGCCGGTTATCCTTAAAATCACATCAGTAATCTGCAAAACAACCAGTTCGGTTGCCATTGATGAAGACTATACTTACGAAGTAAAATGTAGAAAAAAATATCCGGTAAGTTTCAGCAAGGTTATCATGACAACCATGATGATGAATGCAAAAGGCTCCGAGCATCCAAAGTTGACCAAATGCTTTCACGATTTTCCGGCACAGATGAAGCGCCTGGCTGCAGACAGCAATAACTTCGATATCAATAAACTGGAGTTGAAGGGTAAAAAGATTGGGGTAATTACAGCAGGAACTCCATACTTTTACACAAAAGAAGTTTTACCCGATGCCTCGATTTTAAAAGTGGGAATGGTTATGCCGCTTCCTGAAAAGCTGATTCGTGAATTGGCCGAACACGTAGAACAACTCTATGTGATTGAAGATGGTCATGATATTATGGAAAAGAATATCAAGGATCTGGGAATTTCGGTAATCGGGAAAGAATTATTTCCGAAGTTCCCCGAAATGACGCGTTTTACTCCCGATATTATTGAGGAAAGACTCGTTCCGAATGCACCAAAAAGAACTCCTATGGAAGGCATTCCTTTCCGACTGCCTGTTAGTTGTGCCGGATGCTCTCATCTCTTCATTTCGCAAATATTAAGAAACCATAAAATCAAGGCGGCTTCCGATGTTACCTGTGGACTAATAGGTTGCTTCCCTCACATGGAGGCTTATCAACTACAAAAATGCATGGGGTCGAGCATTGCGCTGGCTCATGGTTTCAACGTGGCAACCGATCACAAAGAAAAATTTGTGGGTATGATAGGTGATGGTGGCTTTTGGGCAACCGGAATCAACGGACTGATGAATCTGATTTTCAACGATAGTCAGTCAACCACAATTATTGTTGACAATAGCTGTTTGGCAATGACCGGTGGTCAGCATGTGGCTTCCAGCGAGTTTGGGTTCAATTACAAACCGGAAAATAAACTGGAAATTGCCAAAGTATGCGAAGCTATTGGTGTAAAAGATATTGTAACCGTAGATGCATACGAATTTGAAAATCTGGAAAAAGCTATTTTGAATGCGGTAAATGCGGATACTAATTCTATTGTTATTGTACAAAAACCCTGTGTAACCAAATTTAAGCTGCCTAAAGGTGACGCTTATTCTATTGATCAGGATCTTTGTACGCAATGTCGGAAGTGTATAAAAATCGGATGTTTAGCTATAGAGAGCAAAAAAGGCAAGGACGGAAAAGTTGAAATAGTTATTAACGAGGATCTTTGTGTAGGCTGTGGATTATGTTCTACGGCATGTAAGTTTGAAGCCATAAAATCATAAAAAATGCAGGACACAGGAAAAAATATTATTATAGCTGGTGTGGGAGGACAAGGAATTCTCCTTTTCAGCAACCTCTTAAGCAAGTATTACATGAAACTTGGTTATGAGTTAAAAATATCGGACGTAATTGGATTAGGACAACGTGGTGGAGGTGTCGAAAGCCATTTCCGGTATTCAAACAAGCCGGTATTATCTCCCTTTATCAAAGCCGGTGATGTGGATTACCTTTTATCTTTCGAGCAAATCGAAACACTCCGTTATTTGCATTGCCTGAAAGACGATGGCATCGTTTTTTCAAGCACTTTTGAGTTATCCACTTCCAGTGTTAACACCCGCCTGGAAAAAGATATGCCTGAATCTAAAACTGAGCTAGTCAAGAGATCGGGAAAGAAGACATTTATTATTGATCCCGATGAGAACAAAAGCTCGGATTTTGATATCAGCAGAATGATGAATATTATTATGCTTGGATTCTATGCTGAGTTTAGAGGCTATTCGCATGCTGAGTTGATTCAAATAGTCAGGGAAAACGTTCCTGAGAAGTTTGTTGAAGGTAATATAAAAGCATACGAAAAAGGAATATCGATTGCCCGCGCTAAACTGGCGTGATATAATAAGTTGACCCCCAAACCCCCAAATGGGGGCTTTAAGACATGGTCTGTAAATTTTTGTAAATCGAGAACAATCTATTAGTCGAACTCTTTAGCCCCCAGTTGGGGGTTTGGGGGTCAAAAGATAAATACATGAAATTAACTGAAGGTGTAATACTGCTGGATAGTTTAGGTGATTTACAACCTAGCAATTCAAGTCCGATTCTTGTGTGCGGATCCCATTGCGGTGACAATGGGACTTTTGCCCGAAAGCTAAAGAACTGTCATGTAAAAGCGGTTTTCCTCAACAATGCCGGTATAGGCAAAAATCAGGCAGGTATCAGTGGTCTCTCACATTATGAGGTTGAGAATATTCTGGCCTGTGCTGTTGATCACAATAGCGCCGAGATTGGTGTTGCCCGCGATATCTGGGAAAGCGGAATTATAAGTCACACCAATAAGTTGGCTGAAGAAGCCGGTATCCAACCCGGCGATTCAGTACAAGAAGCCGTTGCCAGAATAATCAGGATTATCGATAACACTTCATTGAATCCCAAAAATAAGAGTTTTGAATCTCTTATTGATGATGAGAAAGAAAATAGTAGCAAGGTTGACCTAAAAAAACAAATTCAAACACAAATTGATGGAGTGAGCATCACAGTAACTGATAGCATTACTTTCTTAAACGAGAGCAATTCGGGCGATATTGTTGTATGTGGATCGCATGGTGGTGTAAGCGCAGGAGAATATGCGCAGAAACGTCATTTGAAAGCTGTGTTTTTTAATGATGCAGGAATCGGTAAAAATAATGCAGGTATAAAAAGTCTTGAATCTCTAAGTGATGCAGGAATCCTTGCATGCACGGTTGACTGCATGAGTGCGGAAATTTTTAACGGGCAGGACATACTTGATAATGGCATTATCACTGTTTGTAATCAACTGGCAAAATCCAGAAACATCAAAGAAAAAATGAAGGTTAAAGAGGCCATTAAATATTGCAACTTCACTTGTCGTTGTTAGAACTTGTTCGGCCATTGACGAAAGGAAGTCTCCAAACTTCAAAATTGATTAACAAAAATGCACGACATATTTTTTACAAATGAAACGGCTGATCTGATGAATTCAGGTCAGCCGTTTATGTTTTGTGTGTCTTCGCCTATTGTAAGAACACTGTATGAGATTCGTCTGTAGAATCCTTTAGAAAATTTTTCTGTAAATATGACAATAAGGTGAGCCGTGCTTTTTGTCATAATATTCTTGATGATAATCTTCGGCAGCCCAAAATACCGGAGCCTTTTCCAAAATAGTAGCTACCTTGTAACCTTTATCGGTAAGAATTCCAATATATTTTTCAGCCAACCGTTTTTGCTCGTCGGAAGTGTAAAATATTACCGAACGATACTGATCACCAATATCAGGCCCCTGCCCTCCTACTTGTGTAAAATCGTGAGTCTCGAAATATAATTTCAACATATCTTCATAGGTTGTTTTGGTTGTATCAAAAACCACTTCAGTCGTTTCTGCATGACCGGTTTCACCCGTACACACTTCTTTGTAAGTTGGAGAAGTAGTATGTCCGCCCATGTAACCAACGGTAGTACTTATCACTCCTTTGGCTTTCATAAAATGATATTCGGTTCCCCAAAAACAGCCCGAGGCAAAATATGCTTTTTCGATGCCTTTCTTAGTAGCCGGAATAAACTTCATGGAAATTGAATTGACACAATGACGGGTATTTTTTTCAGTAAGACCTTCACCTAAAAATACATGTCCCAAATGCGCTCCGCAATTTTTACAGGTAATCTCGGTTCTTTGTCCATCAGCGTCGGTATGTCTGCTTACTGCACCGGGAATTTCATCGTCAAAACTCGGCCATCCACAATGTGAATCAAACTTATCTTCCGATCGGTAAAGCGGTGCATCACATTGTCGGCAAATGTAAGTTCCGGTTGCTTTGTTGTCAACATATTCGCCTTTGAAAGGTCGTTCGGTTCCTCTATTTAGAATCACTGCTTGTTCTTCGGGAGTAAGTGGATTGTATTTCATCGTTTTTTTTGATTGAGTGCATGCCGTTTGTGTCAATAACAAAAGCATGCCTGTTAGCATGAATGTATATGTTGATTTCATCGGTTATATTTTGGTGATTAGAACAGATGAAAGCATTTTATTGTTCAGAAATGTGCTGAAAACTACAAACGCTTCCATCTCTGGAAGCGTTTGATTATTAAGTTGTAATAATTTCTTATCTGATTCTATCAGCAGATTTTACCAATGCTTCATCTTTTCCTATAGAGCCAATGGCTAAATAGTTAAGTATCATGCAAACTAATGGTAATGCAGTCACAAAATGCAAATGCCATTCAGCATTTAAACGACCACTTATAAACCATATATTTATAAATAAAACCACATAATAACCAAGCATTAACAGCATATTGATAACTGATAAGCGAATTTGTTTTACCCGGTTCTTGTATTGAAAAATAGTATATAAAGCAATAAAAGGTATCACTGCGGAAATTGATGTCAATCCCCATACCGTTGAATCCCAAACATTTCCCTTTTCCTGAACCAAGTACACTCCTTTAAAATCAATAATATAGTGGAGAGCACTTTTAATATTAATTAAATCGACTGTTGGTAAATAGAAAGTAATACAAGAAAGTATCACTATTAACAACAGGTATACGGTTTGAATTCTTTGTAACATATATTCTGATTTTGATTATTCGTAAATAATTTCAATTTAGTTGTCTGGATTTTAGACAGTCTTCTTCCACTGCTTATCGCGCACTTCGTAAATGCGTTCAATAATATCAACCACTTTTAATCCTTCAAGTACGTTAGTGGTAATGGTTCCTTTATCAGTAAGTTTTTCTACCACATTTTCGATCACGTAATGGTGATTTTGTGCAGAACCTTTGTACAATCCGTAGTCATTTGGCGGATTAGAAGGTGCCAGTTCCGGCATTACATAATCTTTAATATGGCAATACGATACCTCGTTCATATATTGTCCGGCTACCTTAATAGTTCCTTTTGAACCAAGAATAGTGATACTGCTTTCCAGGTTTTTGTCCCAAACGGCAGTAGAGTAATTCAAGCTTCCCATTCCCCCATTTATAAAGTCGAAGGTAACAACTCCGCTATCTTCAAAATCTGTCAAATCTTTATGCGAGAAATCGGCGAAATTTCCACGGATATTTTGAATATCCCCGAACAGCCAATACATAATGTCAACAAAGTGTGAAAACTGGGTAAACAAAGTGCCACCATCCAATTTCGCATCACCATGCCAGTTGCCTTTTTTGTAATAACGTTCGTCACGGTTCCAATAACAATCCAACTTCACAGTAAAAATATCTCCCAACGTTTTATTGTCAATAATTTCTTTCAACCAAACCGAAGGTGGAGAATAACGATTTTGCATAACGCAGAATACGTGACGAGACATTTCAAGCGATTTAAAAAGAATCTGTTCAGCGTCAATTTTAGTCAGCGCAATAGGTTTTTCAAGTACAACATGCTTCTTTGCCTGCAGCGCTTTGATAGCATATTCCGAGTGAAAACCATTTGGAGTACAGATATTTATAACGTCTATTTCCAGATCGGATGCTAATAACTCTTCGTAACTCGTAAAAAAGGCTTCCTTTATATCCGTCAAACCTATTTGGTCTTTGGCCAATACATCACAAACTGCTACTAATTGAGAATCAGGATTCAAACGAATCATTTCTGCATGGCGTTTTCCAATATGCCCCTGTCCTATTACTGCAAATTTAATCATTTATTCTTTTCTTATGTGGTTATTTTACTCGTTTCACTTCATCATTCAGCAACTCATATTCTTGTCCGGTTTCAATGCAGGTAGCCATTCCGGCAGCGTTGAAAACCAGTTTATGACCGTTTTCACTTACCCAACCTATTTGCTTTGCAGGATTGCCCACAACCAGTGCAAAGGGCTTTACAGGCTTTGTGATGACTGCTCCGGCACCTATTAATGCATACGCACCTATTTCATTTCCGCAAACTACCGTGGCATTAGCTCCAATACTGGCACCTTTACGTACAAGTGTTTGCGCATACTCACTTTTGCGGTTTACATGGCTTCGCGGATTGATGACATTGGTAAACACCATCGAAGGTCCCAGGAAAACATCATCTTCGCAAATCACACCTGTATAAACAGATACATTGTTCTGTATCTTTACATTTTTACCTAAAATTACGGAAGGCGAAATTACTACATTTTGTCCGATATTACAACCTTCGCCAATTACACATCCAGACATAATATGTGAAAAATGCCAAATTTTGGTATCTTTTCCAATACTGCAATTATCGTCTACAATCGCTGTTTCGTGTGCAAAATATTCGTTCATAGTTTGGATAATAAATTTAAACTTCAATTAGTAGTTGGTAGGGATTATCCAACAAATTCCAACACACTCGTTGTAATATATTTAAGTTGCTCTTCCGTCAATTCGGTATGCATAGGAAGTGAAATAACGCATTCGCTTAATTTTTCGGCAACCGGAAAGTCACCGGCTTTGTAACGGTCATCCTGATATGCTTTTTGCAAATGCAAACAAACTGGATAATAAATCATGGCCGGAATGCCTTTATCATTCAAATACTTAATCAACTCTGCACGATTTACACCGTTTAGTTTCAATGTATACTGATGAAAAACATGTGTTGAGTTGCCCGATTGAACTGGCGTAATTATCTTGTCATTTCCTTCAAATGCAGTGTTATAATAGCTAGCTGCAGCAAATCTACTGACATTATAATCATTCAGATATTTCAGTTTAACACCTAGTACGGCTGCCTGAATACTGTCCAGACGCGAGTTGGTACCAACCATGTCGTGATGATAACGAACCACCATACCATGATTTGAGATAGCTCGCATTTTAGCTGCTAATTCATCGTTGTTCGTGAAAATGGCACCGCCATCGCCAAAGCAACCCAGATTTTTGGATGGAAAAAAGGAAGTACAGCCAATATCACCCATACAGCCCGACTGAGCCTGACGTCCATCTTTAAACGTATATACCGAACCAATCGACTGGCAGGCATCCTCCACTACGAAAAGATTGTGTTCTTTAGCCAACGCTAGAATAGCTTCCATATCAGCGTTCTGACCAAACAGGTGAACAGGAACAATGGCTTTTGTTTTGGGAGTTATTGCTTTCTTTACGGATTCCAAAGAAATATTGAAAGTATCAAAGTCAACATCCACTACCACGGGTGTAAGACCCATTAACGCAACGACCTCGGCAGTGGCAATAAACGTAAATGTAGGAGTAATCACCTCATCGCCCGGTTTAAGTCCCAAAGCCATTAATGCTATTTGAAGCGCATCAGTTCCGTTTCCAACCGGGATTACATGCTTTACGTTCAGGTAAGTTTCTAAATCACGTTGAAATTCAGTCACTTTCGCACCTTTTATAAATGCGGTATTATCTATTACATCTTGGATGCCTGCATCAACAGCGTCTTTAATCTTATCGTATTGACTGCGCAAGTCAACCATTTGAATTTTCTTCATATCTTATTTCTGTTCCAAAATAAATTCTACCTCTTGTGGTACAATTCTGATATTTGAAATGTGTGAACTATTATTTGATATTTTAAGTTTTTGTTTGGACGATTTCCCTACTATCAACTCATTATAATCCAAATATACCGACATATCGTCGGAGCTCAATGAATTGAAGTGACTTAACCCAACAATAAAGGTTGCATTTACCACAGCTGGAAAAGTACGAATAAGCAAATTAGTCGGACAATTAATTGATTTAATGGGTATTTGGATTTTCTTTTCAGTAAACTGTTCTACAAAGAGACTTAATTTTATATCCGGACTCGAGAATCGAACAGATGGAATAGATTTCAATTTGCAATTAAGAGAGATTGTATCACTCAAATTTTTAGCTTCAACCAATTCAGTTCTAACTGCTTTCAATTTATCAAGAATCCGTTTAGGTCCAAAAACAGTGACTTGGTTTGGTTCCAGTCGAATATCTTCGGCCAACATGTATTGTGGAGCCATCTCAATATTGGATACGAGTTCGATAGGCAATGTCTTTTGGCTCAACTTTTCATATTTTATAAAAATTGAATCCGGTTTTATTTCCAATACTGTAGTAGTAGCCAGTAGACTTCGTCCTATTTTGGATCTAAGCTGATCGGAAGTAATCAGAATCTCACCCTTTTGGTAAAACGTTCGTGATAAATCAATAGTGATTGGGGGTCTGCTGTTGTTCGAATAAGAAAAAAGTCGTAAACCCTGATCTTTGACTGTGACCGAAACACTTGTAGGCGTGTTGGCACCTAAGCCAATATACTGTGGGACACCAACATAACGTACCGGAATATTCAGAATTGTTTCACGGTCTTTGCCTAATGCATTGATATACCAAAACGCAGCTGAAAGGGCAAGAAAAAGCAAAAAGCTTAAAATATCTTTTGAGAAAAAGAATGATTTAAGCTTTTGCGAGTAATACTTTAAAAATTTTATGCCGCTGTTTTCAGCCATAAAACCCAATTATTTTGCTTGTGATTGAAGATCTTCAGCTGTGGCAAAAACAGAGTTTTTATCTACTTTAATGCGTACATTGTCAGCTATTTCAACAATAACAGTTGAATCTTTGATGTCTTTTACTTTTCCATAAATTCCACCAGATGTTACAACTGAATCGCCGGCTTTCATAGCTTCGCGTTGTTTCTTAATTTCTTTTTGACGTTTTGATTGTGGACGAATCATGAAAAAATAGAAAACCACAAAAATCAATACCATCATCAAAATACCTGAGTATTGGCTTGCACCACCAGCTGCAGATGCCGCTTGTAACATAATGCTTAATAGAGTCATATTCATTATTAATTAAAAAGTTTATACTTGCAAAAATAGTTTATTATTTTTTATTGTCGCTAAACATTACCACTTTTATCAACTTATTATCTTTTTTAAGTTGTCCAACAATGTTATCGAGTACACCATTGATGAAAGTTCCACTTTTTTCGGTGCTGTAGTTCTTAGCAATTTCAATATATTCGTTCAGTGTAACATTTACCGGTATGGTAGGAAAATCCATCAATTCGCATAATGCCACTTCCATAATTACAATGTCCATGAATGCGATACGATCCAACTCCCAGTTTTTGGTATTTAGATCAATCATTTCGCGAAGTTTCTCCCCTTTAGTTAGCACACTGCGTAACAGTTTGCGGGCAAATTCAGCATCTTCGTCGTCTTTAAACATTGGCAACAACTCTTGTTCATCACCTTTTGCTGCATCAAATCTTTTTATTGTTTTGATAATAAAACTGATAACCATTTCAATATCATCGGTCCAATAAATATTCTGATCTTGGATAGAATCATCCAACGATTCGCTTTTCAACAGAATCTTTGTATATATTTTGCGCCAAATGTCCTTATCTGCAGCATAATCTGCCGATGGGGCATTCATATATTTCGAATAATACTCTGAAGCGATTACTGATTCGAATGTTTCTTTGATAATTTCAGGATTGTTTACCCACGACAGTTTATGCTCGTCAAGATATTCATTGAATCGCACGTTTTTAGCTAGTTGTGCTACAAAAGAGTTGTCAATGAAACGGGTATTGGGATTTAAATCTTCTGCAGAAGGGCGAAGTCTATTACGTTTTGTTTCAATCAAATTTGCAGCAAATCGTGTTACTTCGATAGACAAATTCAACAAGTGGAAATACAAATCGTAAGTTTTTTCAATACTATGAAACAACTCTTTTTCAGCGATGGGCAACGATTTGCTATCGCTTTTGTAATAGGAATATAAGATTTGTACAATCTTAGTGCGTAATAATACTCGATTAATCATAAAATACAGGGAGCGCTTTTTTTATTTCGCTACAAAGGTAGCGATTTTTTTTTGTTACTACATCGTTTTAATGCTTAAATGCTTTTGAAATTTAAAATATGATTTATTGTGTAATATTTGGTCTATCTCCGAAAAAGAATATGCATTTTTTTGAAATAAAAAATACGTTTTTGCTTGATAAATTGGAAAAAAATACTGAAATTTGAGGACTCATTTTCAATTCATAAAAAACAGTATAGCATTTCTGACGAATTTGTAATTAGCAATGAGCAATTTAATCGAACAATATCAGTTTAAACGGAAGAATAAGCAATTTTTAATGCATTTATTTATAGCAGTTTAGAATAATAATCGTAACATTATGGAAGTAGAGAAAAGAAAAATTGAAATTGAGAAGAAAGACAACGAAATTATCTATTCAAAAGCAATTAAAGCTGGAAAGCGAATTTATTATTTAGATGTAAAGAAGAGTCGTAACGAAGATTTGTATCTGGCCATCACTGAAAGCAAGAAAAAAGTGGTAGGTTTTGATGAAGATGCTCAGGTAACCTACGAGAAACATAAGATATTTCTTTATAAAGAAGATTTTGATAAATTTGTAGAGGGTTTAGAGGATGTTGTTGGATTTATTAAACGAGAGCAAGGTGAAGCCCCACAACGCGAGTACAAAGAAACTGAAACTGTTGAAAGTGCTGTTGCAGAAGAATCTAAATCAAAAAGTTTCTTTGATAAATTTAAATTTTAATGAAATCTTTCGCAAGTGATAATTATTCGGGAATTCATCCCGAAGTTTTTGAAGCCATTCAACTAGCCAATTCGCATCATCAAATATCATATGGCGATGACACGTTTACCAGTGATGCTGTTCAACTTTTCGAAAAGGAGTTTGGAAATGTAAGTGTTTTATTCTCTTTTAATGGTACTGGTGCTAACGTTATCTGTCTAAAATGCTGTACTCTACCATTTCAGGCAGTTATTTGCTCCGACTTAGCTCATATTCATGTAGACGAATGTGGTGCACCCACTCAAAGCATAGGTTGCTCGCTCCTACCGATTCCAACTACCGATGGTAAATTAACCCCGGAACTTATAAAACCATTACTTTCGCGCCTTGGGAATGTACATCATACCCAACCTAAGGTCATTTCGATAAGTCAAAGTACCGAAGTAGGAACGATATATTCCATCAACGAACTGAAAGTTTTGTGCAGGTTTGCGCATGATAATGACATGTATGTTCATTTGGATGGTGCGCGTATATCGAATGCTGTAGCTGCTTTGGGCGTTACACTAAAAGAAGCAACTGTGGACTGCGGCATTGATATTATGAGCTTTGGTGGAACCAAAAATGGTTTAATGATGGGTGAAGCAGTTTTGGTCTTTAATGAGAAATTAAAAGCCAATGCCCCCTACTTTCAAAAGCAGTCGGCACAGCTATTCTCAAAAAACAGATTTATTGCTGCACAATTCAAAGCTTTGTTAAGCAATGATTTATGGTTACGAATGGCAACGCATGCCAACAAAATGGCGCAACTTCTATCTGCTGAAATTCAGCAACTTCCGGTTGTAACTATAACCCGCAAAGTACAAGCCAATGCCGTTTTTGCAATTATCCCGCAAAAGGCAATTGAACCATTGCAAGCTAAATACCCATTTTATATTTGGGACGAAGAAACACTCGAACTTCGCTGGATGTGCTCATTCGACACTACTGAAGAAGATATTGAAAACTTTGTAAGTACACTAAGAGATATGCTTTAACATTAAATTTTATAAAACAAAAGAGACCTTGCGAAATTGCAAGGTCTCTTTTGTTTTATATTGACTAATTTTCTCAGTCTTTTTCTACATAAGCCAATACTTCGCCTTTACGAACAATATCACCTTGTTTCTTTTCTACACCAACAATACGACCGTTGCAGAAACTACCAATGTGTTCCAAACCGTAGTTTGTTTGAATAGTACAAAGTGTATCGAATTCTTTCACTATTTTTCCGTGAACAGGCTCTACAGACACTTCGTTGAAATCAAGTTCCCACAATACACGTCCTGTTGCGTTAGAAACAACCGGTTCAGCATTTGGATATTTTAATGCGCGTAAATCAGGTAATTCGATAGTGCTTGTTGCAAATTTTTCTTTGATAGCAGTTTCAAGTTCTTTTTCGAATCGTTTTTTAGCTTCGCCCGATTTGAAATCACGATATTGTTTTTCGTGCATTGCAAATTCGAACAATTCTTCGTCATCCTGACCTCTATCCCAACCTAGCTCTTTCATCTCTGCAATGAAACGTGGCAATTCGTTAGGATAATTAGATTGTGGATTACCTTCGAAGAATTCAAATTTATTCTTTTCAGCTAAAGCAATGATTTCAGCATCCAATTTTCCAGGAAGCTTACCTGCTTTACCTAAAATCATATCCCAACTATTTTTATCGATCATGCTCCAACGTGGTTGTCCTTTTACAAGGAACATAACGTTCATCAAAGCGATATTTTTTACATATTGGCTAAATGGAGTTACCAATGGTGGATTACCCAGTTTTGGCCAGATATATTTAACTTCATCGAACAACATTACCAACAATTCATCTGTTGAAAGTTCTTTCTTGTTTGCACCTTTCAGATAAGAGTTGATTCCTGCGTGAACACCTTTAAGGTCGGCCATCAACGAACCCATCATTCCACCCGGAAGTCCACAACCAACAAGTAATGAAGTCATGAATTTGTTGCGATCATCGATAAAATAACCCAAAAAATCATCTACAAAGCTTTGAGTCAAACGACGGGCTTCCATGTATGCATTCATATTGATTTCAGCTACTTTAAAGCCTGCATCTTTCAACATTGCCTGAACGGTAATTACGTCAGGGTGAACCATACCCCATGAAAGAGGCTCCATAGCTACGTCAATATAATCAATACCTGCTTTGGCCACTTCTAGCATTGAAGCTACCGAGAAGCCTGGTCCTGAGTGACCATGGTATTGCATAATAATATGAGGGTGAGCTGTTTTTACAGCGTTTACAATTTTGCCCAATAGTACAGGACGACCAATACCGGCCATATCTTTCAAACAAATTTCATCAGCACCGGCTTCGATCAATTGTTCAGCCATATTAATATAATACTCAGCAGTGTGAATTTCTGAATAAGTGATACACATGGTAGCCTGAGCAATCATGCCTGCGGCTTTAGCATAATGAATTGAAGGAATAATGTTGCTCACATCGTTCAAACCACAAAAAATACGAGTAATATCAACTCCCTGAGCTTTTTTTACTTTGTACATCAACTCACGTACATCGGCAGGAACCGGATTCATACGCAAACCATTCAAACCACGGTCAAGCATGTGTGTTTGAATACCGACTTCGTTAAACGGTTTTGTAAAAGTACGAACTGCATCGTTTGGATTTTCACCGTACAATAGGTTTACTTGCTCAGAAGCACCACCATTTGTTTCTACACGGGCAAAACATCCCATTTCGATGATAACCGGGGCAATTTTAGCTAATTGGTCTTTGCGAGGTACATATTTACCCGATGATTGCCACATGTCACGGTAAACAAGACTGAATTTAATTTCTTTCATTTTATAATTCGTATGATTGATTGTTTTTTACCAAAAAATAATTCACTTATCAATTTTCAACTAACTATATTTCAGTCCGTTGAGTCATATTTTTAAAAATTCAATTTCAAGTACAAATATCCGTTTTTTTTTTCGAATAGCAAGCGAATTAAAGAAATAATTCTTTAATTATTTTGTATGTGTTTTGAGCACAAAAAATTATTTGAAAGTATATTGAATGAAAAAGTAAAAAAGGTGCGGTCGAAGATTTGAATAATTTACAAATAGAAGAAAAAAGGTCCTTATTTAATCAAACAATAAGTTTTGATTGCTTTAAAACAAGCGAAAGATCATCAATTATTTAATCAAAGAAATTCAATTCAAATTATCTAATTTTCATGACATTTTATTAAACTGCAAAACGGAAGATTTTCACCTTTGCATTTCGCCACTAAAAGTGATCATGTCTCGTTGTTGGGAAGTGACTGAAAACGAGGCATTGCCATTATTAAAAATATTCATAAATATCTCATAGGTATTCTCTTTCGTTCTGACTTTAAAGTGTATATCCCAGCCATTTAATTTTTTATTGGGAGTGATAACATAATCGGTCATTGGTTCGGCAAATTTAATTCCGCCCTCAGTACTTCCATAAGGTGCTGCATAAGCTACCCCAAAATATGGCAGATAGGCAAAAGCCGAGTCGTTTTTTATGTGCAAATCGTACTCGGAAGTCAATACAACCTGCTTCATTCTTAATGGATTGGCATAATGTACGGTTACGGTAACATCTTTCGATTCTACTTTCTGGGTAACTTCGCCGATAGTTTCAGTTGCTGTTTTGGTGGATGAACAAGCCGTCATGAAAAACAGCATGACAAATGTTGAGTAAATCAATTGCGTTTTCATTTCTACAATTATAAAGATTCAATTATTGTCAATAATAAACACTTCACACAAACTATAACCAAAACCGAACATTTAGATTTTGGTCAGTTTGAGAATGAAGCCTTTCCATGCCGGCATATGAATTACAAAAGGTTCTTTGTAATTCAATGTTTGTAAAGGGAATTTATCGGCTTCATCAAGCAGATTGATAACACTGTAGGTTTGTCCCTCTTTCAAATCAAGATATTGAAACGCTTCCAATGGAAAACAAACTTCTGTATCCAAATGTTTATCGTCAAAATTGAGTACAATCAACAATAATTCATCTTCAAACTTGCGAAAATAAGCGTATTGCTCGTGGGTATTGAATTTAGGGTTCTCTAAGTTGGCAAATACCAAATCGTACATCAATCCATTGGTTATTGCTTTCTCAGCAAGTGTTACAGTCAATAGTTTTTTATAAAACAAACGCAGTGCTTTTTGGTCATGGGTAAGCCTTTTGCCATCAAATTTTCCACCATTTGCCCATGCTTGTATTGTTTTTACACCCCAATAATCAAAAATAGTAGTTCGACCATCTACCCCACTAAAACCTTCGCTATCCATACCATGCTCACCTAGTTCTTGCCCAAAATAAATCATTACAGGTGCTTGAGTGAGCGTGGCTGCGACAATCATGGCCGGCTGCGCATACACACCATTGCCCGAGAAGAAACCGGACCCAATGCGCTGTTCGTCGTGATTTTCGAGGAAGTTGAGCATTTGGTTTTCTAAACCGCCCAGAGTCTGCCAAGAATTGGTAATATCGCGCACAGGGAAATTCCGACTGGTAACATCGCGAAGCATATCGTACAAGCCTACTTTGTCGTACAGATAATCGAATTTACCGTTGCAGATATAGTTGCGATACTCGGCAGGATTGTATACTTCGGCAATAAATAACATCTCAGGATACTGCATTTTGACTTGCGAAATAGCCCATCCCCAAAATTCAACCGGCACCATTTCGGCCATATCGCATCTAAAACCATCAATGTTTTTAGAAGCCCAAAACAGCAAGATATCACGCATTTTGAACCAAGTATCGGGAATCGGTTCAAACTGCTTTTGACCACCTTCAATATAGTTAACACCATAATTCAGCTTTACTGTTTCGTACCAGTCGTTATGCGTTGGTGAAGCTGTAAATTGGTCATTGCCGGTTGCTTTTGCCGGAAATTCGATATAGACTTGTGCATCAAACTCAGGTGTAAAAGGCTTGTTAGGTAAGTAATAGAAGTTGTTTAGTGGTGAAAAAGCCCATTCGGAGTGATCATTTTCGCCTAAATCGACAACACTCGCCGGTTTTGCATCCGAATGATACTGACGTGCCACATGATTTGGGACAAAGTCAATAATCACTTTCATACCGGCTTCGTGGGTCCGTTTTACCAGATCTTCAAATTCCGCCATACGATTGTCCACATTCTCGGCTAGATCGGGATCTACGTCGAAATAATCCTTGATAGCATAGGCCGAACCTGCTTTGCCCTTTACTACGCCCGGATGATCCTTAGCAATTCCGTGGGCAGAATAGTTGGTTCGAGTAGCATGTTCGATAACACCGGTATACCAAACGTGGGTTATTCCGAGCGATTTTATGGCATCTAAAGCCTTTGGGGTGAAACTATTAAACTTACCACAACCATTTTCTTCAATTGAACCGTTTTGTTTGTTTGTTGTATTGAAATTTCCAAAAAGGCGGGGAAGAACTTGATAGATAACGAATTTAGACATGAAATAAATTGAAGTTACTAGTTGATTTTTTAAACTAACCAGTAAAGATTAACGAAATAAGAACTGAGAGATTATTGATTCAAAACACTGTTTTTATTAACAGGACTGACTGGTGTAATCTCGAATTCAACTGATTGATTTTGTATGACTTTTGATGAAACAGCAGTGCTTTTCACCTGCGATATTAAGAAATTATCGATCAAAACCGTTCCAAGCGGTGGTACAACAAAACCAAATTTATTCAAATCGGCAGTTGTAACAATTTCCGAACAATAGGTGTATGTATTATTTATAAAGTAATAAATCATAGTACCAATTTTGAATATCTTCAACTTATTCTTTCCTGTAGGCAAAATCTTTGATTCATCAAGTTCGGTAAAGAAACTGTAATAAGATCGATTACCCATGTACATTTTCTTATTATTGTTAATACTTAAATATTCTATCGGATCATTTCCTCCAGTCGAACCATTTGGAATTTGTCCAAATAAAATTCCATACTGATCATCGACACTTCCTGAGGGATTTTCTATCGTCAACTCATACGAAAAATTTGAATTAATACCCATTGCCTCACTACGAGTAACTAAATATGCAAGTGAACTATTCGATTTAAACTGTAACCTACCATTGACCAGGGTAATTGAGTAATCTGATGTTGTTGCAATTGACCATCCGGCCTGAGCCGGAGAATCGAAGTTTAAACTAGAAAACTGAGAGAAACCAGTGGTGTCAGCAAGGAATTGAAGGCTTGAATAATCGGGTGAAGAGGTGCTCTCATTGAATAACTCGTTCAAATAATAAGCGCGACGTACTCCATGATAATTTATATTCCAACTTCTATTATTTACCTTATCACCACCGCACATAATCGATTTCCAGTCACCATTTTCGAGTATCGAATTCAAATGTTTTCGACCCAAAAACCCATGACCAAGTTCATGAAACAGAAGATCTTCTTTCATCAAATCGGCATCGGCATATTTGTTTATCGCATCCCAATAGGTTCTATCGATTTCTATCCGAATAGGTTTTTCATAATGACATAAACCCGCCACACCATCCTTCAAATCGGCGAATTCAACGATTAAACCTCCATTGACGATATCTAAATTTTTGCCATGTTTTGTGGCTTCATCCTGAAACCGCTGTACATATTCAGTAAATTTAGCATCGACCTTATGTTCATCTGAATTTTTACATGAAACAAGTCCGAAAGTGACTACAAGTAGTAGAAAATATGCAGTTCTAAGTTGGCTCATAATTTATTTTTCAAAAAAAAGTTCTGCAAATATAAACAAAATTCCAGCTAAGGCTGTTATTAGACTACAAACGAAATTATTTTTAAACTTAATTATAAAATTAGATGGCAACAGTAAAATTTAAAGGAACCGACGTACAGACAAGCGGTCAATTACCGGTAGTAGGAGCTCAAGCACCCGATTTCACATTAGTAGGTGGTGGTTTGAATGAAATTCATTTAAGCGATTACAAAGGAAAACGCGTGCTACTTAACATCTTTCCGAGTTTAGACACAGGTACATGTGCTGCCTCGGTTCGTAAATTCAACAAATGGGTTTCCGAAAAAGAAAATGTAGTTGTTATCTGCGTTTCAAAAGATTTACCTTTTGCACAAAGCCGTTTTTGCGGTGCTGAAGGATTGGACAATGTAATTACAGCTTCAGACTTCCGTTACAATTCATTTGCTACGGATTATGGTGTATTGTTTGCAGATGGTCCGCTTAATGGGTTGATGGCTCGCTCAGTCGTAGCAGTTGATGAGAATGGAAAAGTGCTTTATACCGAATTAGTTTCTGAAACAGTTGACGAACCTAATTACGATATCAACGTATTTTAAATGAAAACTGTGTTTGTTTTGTAGCAAACACTTTTAATGTGTGTAAATAAGAACGTTATCTACAAATGATAACCTCTCCTTGCTGTGAAGCTCGGAGAGGTTTTTTTATGCTTTTAAAGACGTTTCATACTCACTCCCAATTTAGAAAGCCCATCTTCAACACTCGTAGCACTCACGGTTTCGAAAGCTTTTAGTGCAATAAGTGCACATGCATGAGCATCATCGCCTGCACGGTGATGATTGAACCTGATCTGGTGATAGTCGCATACCACACCCAGCGAATGACTTGACAAGTGTTTCCATGTCTTGCGCGACAAACTTACACTGCAAAAATAATCGGTATACGGAATAGCCAAATCATAATGTGCTAATGCAGCACGCAATACACGCATATCGAATGCAGCGTTATGAGCCACCAATGTTTTATCGTCAATCCATGGTTTTAACTCACTCCAAAGTTCCTCGAAAGTGGCAGCATTGGCTACCTTTGATGCAGATATTCCGTGAACTCTTTCGTTCCATGGATTCATGTATGGAAAGCATGATGGTTTGATTAACCACGATTTAGATTCGAGAATTATTCCATCTTCGACACGGGTTAATCCAATCTCACAGGGATAATTGGCGTGTGCAGTCTCAAAATCGATAGCTGTATAAGTCATTGGTGTATAATATTTCTATTCAAATTCGTATTTTCGATGTCAAAGGTAGCAATTATTGAAGAAATTCCAAGAATTTTAGTCGGGTGTGTTTCAAAATATAACAGTCAAACTGAAACGACTTAAACGTTTAATAAACAGAGTGTTAAATTGAAATAAGCGGAGACTATATGAGCGTATAATAAAAATAAACTATTTGTATTAATCACAATTACCGTTAAAAGTATTTTAACCAATAATAAATCGGCTTATTATTTGACAAAATTGAGTACTTTTGCACAATAATCGTTTAAATGTGCAATATGAATAATTTAAAAATCGGAAATCTTACAGCTCGTATCCCTATTATACAAGGTGGAATGGGTGTTGGAATTTCCATGTCTAGTTTAGCGTCTGCTGTTGCAAATGAGGGTGGTATAGGCGTTATTTCTTGTGCAGGTCTTGGCTTGATATATCGTAACACAGCCAAAGACTATATGGAAGCATGTATTATTGGGTTGAGAGAGGAAATTAAAAAGGCAAGAGAAAAATCGAATGGACTAATTGGTGTCAACATTATGATGGCGTTGACCAACTTTGGCGATATGGTTAAAACTTCAATTGCTGAAAAAGTGGATGTAATCTTTGCTGGTGCCGGACTTCCAATGGATTTGCCAAAATACATTACGCCTGATTGTACTACAAAGCTAGTTCCTATTGTTTCGTCGGCCAGAGCTGCAAGAATAATTTGTGAAAAGTGGAAAACACTTTACAATTATTTACCAGATTTAGTAGTGGTTGAAGGTCCTAAAGCCGGTGGTCACTTAGGATTCAAAACAAATCAAATTGAAGATGAAAACTTTTCCATTCAAAAATTGATTCCTGAAGTAGTAAAAGAAGTCGCTATTTTTGAGGAGAAATACAATCAAGAAATTCCTGTAATTGCAGCCGGTGGTATTTATACGGGCGAAGACATGTACAACATTATGCAGTTAGGTGCAAAAGGTGTACAAATGTCGAGTCGGTTTGTGCCTACTGACGAGTGTGATGCTGATATCAAATTCAAGGAAACGTATATTAATGCAAATGAGAATGATGTCGAAATCATTCAAAGTCCGGTTGGTATGCCAGGTCGTGCGTTGAAAGGCGAATTTTTAGAAAAAGTAAAACAAGGTCTTACTGCTCCGAAGTCATGTCCTTACAACTGTTTGCATACTTGCGACTACAATAAAGTGCCTTATTGTATTATTGTTACGCTATATAACGCTTATCAAGGAAAAATGGACAAAGGGTATGCCTTTGCAGGTAGTAATGCCTACCGTGCCACTAAAATATCTTCGGTAAAAGAGGTAGTTGATAGCATAACCTCAGAGTACAATCAAGCTGAAAAAGAAGCAAAGAACTAAAGTAATCTAAGTTTCCACCATTTAAAGGACAAATCAATTATTATATTGATTTGTCCTTTTTTATTTGCCAACACTAAACTATTTTAAGATTGAGAATGTTATATCATCAAAATTGTTATTCAAAGAACCAGTAACATTTCTTGACTTATTTCCACACATCTATTTCATTTTATCAAATTATTGACTAATATTGCAGTAAATTACAACTCTACATAAAAACATGAAACAGATTAAAATTTTATATAATGATGTTCTGAATGATATAGAATTAGAAGTTGCATCCGAGTTAATGGATGGTTTTGGACATCGCGATTTGGTTGAAAATTTGAACTGGAAAGAGACTTATCCATATAGGCCAATTACTTTATTTAATATTGCCCGTTCGAATGACAGCATATTTATCAAATACTCTGTGAGAGGAAGTATGCTTCGAGCCATTTATTCCAATGATCTGGAGCCGGTAAATGAGGACAGCTGTGTTGAGTTTTTTTGCAAGTTGCCGGATAGTGACAACTATATGAATTTCGAATTCAATTGTATCGGAACCTGCAACGCCTCTAAGCGTAAAAGTAAAACCGAAGGTGTGGTACGCTATACATTGGACGAATTAGCTCAAATCAAACGCTACCCATCAATTGGGCGTCGCGCTTTTAACGAAATGGAAGGTATGTTTGAATGGGAACTAACAGTAAAAATACCATTCACGTTGATGGGTATTGATCCCAATAATTTACCGGAAAAAATGATGGGTAATTTTTATAAATGTGCCGATGGTACCGACTCGCCTCATTACGTTAGCTGGAGTCCTATCAAGACTGAAAAACCAAATTTTCATTGTCCCGAATTCTTTGGGGAGTTAATATTCAAATAAGCATTATGTATCTTTATAGGCACAATAGGTTTACTATCTATAGTGCCTATCGTGGTTTTAAAAGAAATATTCGTAAGTTTGCAGAAAAATAAGCTGCATGAAAATTCTTCTGGTCACTCCCCCACTCACACAACTAAATACACCCTACCCTGCCACATGCCATTTGGTAGGTTTTTTACGCTCTCAGGGGCTTGTTGCCGAACAAATGGACCTGAGTATCGAGCTGATTAATGCGTTGTTTACCCGCCAAAAGCTAGAGGAAATTTTCGAACTTGTTTCTACACAGTCAAAACTCTCAAAACCCAACAGAATACTCCTTCAAAATGCTGATTTCTATGCTAAAACGATAGAACCGGTAATGCGTTTTTTGGGAGGGAAAGACAATAGTCTTGCGCAGCGATTCTGTTCTTTGGAATTTTGGCCGCAAAGTAAACGTTTGCCCAATGATGATGATTTGGAATGGGGATTCGGAATGATAGGCAACCACGATCGTGCCACCCACCTCTGTACCCTGTTTTTGAAAGACTTGTGCGATTTTATCAACCAAACCATTGATTCTCGTTTTGAACTGATACGATATGCCGAGTCGCTCTGCTTGCGATTACCGGAGTTTGAACCGCTTCAACAAGAGTTGAACAAACCACTCTCGCTTATTGACGAGCTAATGCTGGAACTTTTTTCAAAAAAAATGGCTGACAGTAAACCCGATATGGTAGGATTTACCATTCCATTTCCGGGGAATTTATACAGTGCACTACGCTGCGCGCAATGGTTGAAACAATATCACCCCAACATAAAAATAGTACTGGGTGGAGGATATGTAAACACCGAGTTACGAAGCATCACAGATCCAACCATTTTCAATTACGTCGATTATCTTACTTTTGATGATGGAGAATTGCCCTTACTGCGACTACTCACCGGCGGCGAGCTCATCCGCACCCTTTATCGCTCCGAAACTAGCGAGATTGTGCGCGTAAATTTCGACAGTAAAGAGAACGTAAAGTTTACCGAAATCGGCGCACCCGATTACGAGGGATTGGTGCAGAACAATTACATCAACATGATTGAACTCACCAACCCCATGCACGCGCTGTGGAGCAACGGGCGATGGAACAAGATGATGTTGGCACACGGTTGTTATTGGGGTAAATGCGCGTTTTGCGACGGTGGTCTGGATTATATTAACCGGTACGAATCTGCACCTATCCAACTAATTGTGGACAGAATGGAAACCATTATGCGGCAAACCGGACAGTCGGGATTTCATTTTGTAGACGAAGCAGCGCCCCCTGCCCTCCTCCGAAAATTATCCGAAGAAATTACTCGTCGTAAACTGACGGTGAGTTATTGGACGAATGTACGGTTCGAAAAATCATTTACGCCGGAACTTTGTTACTTGATGGCACAGTCGGGCTGCATAGCTATTTCGGGCGGACTGGAAGTAGCTTCGCCACGTATTCTGAAGCTTATAAACAAAGGTATAACCATAGAAACTGCTCGCGAAAGCATGAAAAACTTTGCCGAAGCAGGCATTATGACCCATGCCTACCTGATGTACGGTTTCCCTACCGAAACAGCCAAAGAAACCGTCGACTCACTCGAAATAGTAAGGGGATTATTCGAAGAAGGCTATATTCAATCGGCTTTCTGGCACAGATATGCCATGACTATTCACAGTCCTTCGGGACAATGTCCCGAAAGTGTGGGCGCTAAACGAATTGATATTCCAGCGGGCACATTTGCCAATAATGAAATTCCGTTCAGCACGCCTAACGAGATTGATTTGGAATATTACGGTAAAGGTCTGAATCTGGCAACTTACAATTATATGCAGGGTGCCGGCTATGATATAAATGTGCGTGAATGGTTTAAATAGTGATCATTAATTATCTCAAGAAAAACGAACTGTTCTAAATCAAATTTGTTAGACTTTATAAAACCTAAATATGCCACACGATCATACCGATCTGAAAAATATCAAACTAGCATTCTTTATTAATGTAGTGTTCACATTAATCGAGATTGTGGGTGGTTTTCTTACCAATAGTATAGCTATCCTGTCGGATGCAGTACACGATTTAGGCGATTCGCTTTCGCTTGGACTGGCGTGGTATTTCCAGAAAATGGCCAAGCGGGGCAGCGACAAATCCTTTTCCTATGGCTATAAGCGTTTTTCGCTGCTAGGTGCCGTTATCAATTCCATTGTCTTGATTGTGGGAAGTATTTTTGTGCTCTCAGCCGCCATTCCACGTATTTTTCACCCGCAAGCCGCACATGCCGGAGGTATGTTTCTTTTGGCAATAGTTGGAATATTGGCAAATGGTGCAGCTGTTTTTCGGTTAAACAAAGGTCACTCGATAAATGAAAAAGTAGTATCGCTCCATATGCTCGAAGATGTGCTCGGTTGGACTGCTATTCTGATAGGTTCAGTGGTGATGTATTTCTTCGATGTGCCTATTATTGACCCTATTATGTCCATTGCCATTGCCTTTTTTGTATTATCAAACGTTTATAAAAATCTACGTCAAACCCTGCACATTATACTTCAGGGAATACCCGAAGAAGTAGACATGACTGAAATAGCGACTCGTATTCAAAAATTTGAAGGCGTAGAAGATGTACACGATTTGCATGTTTGGACAGTGGACGGCACATACAATGTACTCACGGTACATGTGGTACTCAACAATGCATTAGCGATGGAAAAGCTGGCGGAACTAAAGGCTAAAATACGTGAAACACTCCACGAAGAAGGCATTGAACATGTCACCATCGAATTTGAAACAGCAAATGAAAAATGTAGTTTCGAGAAGTGTTGCCAATAAGCGGGTTTCTCGCACCAACTTCCCAACCCCGTTCACTTTCATTATTCATCAATAAATCAAAGATATTAGAAGTATAACCTGGCAGATACCTGTCAGGTTGTACTTTTTTTAGTTTTTTTAAAAATTATTTTATGTAAACGCTTGCCAGTTAAAAAACTGTTTGTATATTTACAGTCTGAAAAGTTAAGCAACCATCCTGTTAGCTAGTTATGACAACGAATCATTCCGCCCTAACAGTCTATATCGGGCTATTCCCGTTTTTTATTGTTCGCAAAGTTGCGAAAGTGTCGCTGAAGTGGAGCGGAGCTTTCGCAACTCTGCGAAAGCTCCATCGGAGTCAAACGGAGTTTTCGCAGAGTTGCGAAAGTATTGCCGGAGTTAGATAAGTGTTTCGCAAGCATGCGAAACACTCGCTGAGCTGAAACGAAGGTTTCGCAAACTCGCGAAAAGAAAAAATGAAAAATAGACATTCTGTCAAAAAATAAATTTTAATTCACAAAACCCTAAAAAGATTACTGTTATGAAAATTAAAAACTTTCACTTATCTCATCTCCGTAACAACGAACATGTTCAGTTTCAAACCCGCTTCAAAAGTTTGATAGAACGCCTATCGGCTATGTTTCTGAGAATTGATGCACTTTTCAATGTTTACATACTTTTGTATATCAAAGAAATTGAAGCCTTTGATGTTATTCGCAAAAGCGATTTTGCTCAACAGATTGAAGATGCCGACGACCTACGCAACGATACCTTCAGAGGAATATGTAACATCTTAGAATCAGCCCACAAACATTTTCGTGCAGAGGTTCGTGAAGTAGCTACCCGTTTACAGGTAGTTTTTGATTACTACGGCGATCTGGCCAACGAACCCCGCGATAGTAAAACAGCCGACATGAATAGTTTTGTAAATGACTTATCGGGCAAATATGCTGCCGATGTGGATATGGTTGGCTTAACCGAATGGGTTACGGTATTGAAAACCAATAATGATGCTTTCGATGCTCTCAAGGAAAATCGCGCAACGGAAGCAGGCACACGTACTCAGCTAAAAATGAAACAAGAACGTGCCAATGTAGATGTTGCATATAACAACATAATTACACAAATAAACGCGTTAATACTGGTTGAGGGTGAAACTAACTACACCGTAATAACCAACGAATTGAATGCGTTGATAGACGAATATAGTAATATCATTGCCAAGCGCAAAGGGCTGGTTGAAAAAATAAGCACCGAAGCAGTGGCAAAATAACAAAACTAAACCTCCCCGCTGTTCAATTTGCGGGGAGATTTGTTTAAGTCATATTTGAATAAAACAACAGATATCATGAGAAAAACATTTTCAGTTGTCACCATTATACTTTTTAGTTCAATATATTCTTTTGGACAAGAGGTTATAGTACCAAATTTTAATGACAAATACTCTGAATATGTTCAAAAACTTGAATCTGGCGTAACAAATATTGACTTTAAAGCCTTTAGATTTAGTTTTATTGAAAGTAAACAATTTATACTTGCACACGAGCAATCATCAATCCTTGATAGTCTAAAAAGGGATATGTATGCTCAAATGAACAAGTCCGATTATCAAGAAATTATCAAGGTTACAAAAGAGATGCTAAGTATTGATTACACCAGTTTGATAGCGCATAAAATATTAAGACAGACTTATAGAATCATTGGCGATAGTATAAATGCAAAGAAATATAAAACTATTCAGTTTGGACTTCTACACTCAATAACAGATAATGGAAATGGAAAAACTTGTGAAGCCGCTTGGCAAGTTATTCAAATTGAAGAAGAATATTTTATGCTTAATATGATGGATGCAAAACTTTTAAAGCAATGTATTTACAACAAAAAAGGGCTTTACGATAAACTGGAAGTAAATACTGACGAAGGTAATAAAACTTATTACTTTGAAACAAGCAAAGTATTTGAAGGATACAATAAACTTGGACTGAAGTGACCTTTAAATAATAACTAGCTACCAATAAAAAAAGAGTTTCTCCCTTTCGGAAGAAACTCTTTTTTTATTGGTGCGCTGAATGAGATTCGAACTCACACACCGTAACCGGCACTACCCCCTCAAAGTAGCATGTCTACCAATTTCACCATCAGCGCATAATTCAAAAAACGAGGAAAATCTGTTGGTGCCCAAAACAGGACTCGAACCTGCACAGCCTTTCGACCACTAGTCCCTGAAACTAACGTGTCTACCAATTCCACCATTTGGGCATACTTTATCGTAAAGAGAAAAAAAGCGAAACTCACTCGTTTCGCTTAGACTTTTTTTTGTGAGCGAAAGACGGGACTCGAACCCGCGACCCCGACCTTGGCAAGGTCGTGCTCTACCAACTGAGCTACTTTCGCAATATATTTTACAAACTTGAGCTCTACGAGAAGAGCTATCCGCAATTGCAGTGCAAAGATAGTTTCTTTTTGATAATTTGCAAATACCTGAGTAAAAAAAATGCAGGTTTTTCTGTTCATTTCAGACCCTCACAATGCTAACAATAATAAAAACAGAATCTTAGAAAAGATATTTTTTTATCGAAAACAAATAAATTTGCCGTTATCGGCGTAAATTCGGGTGTTTGTAGTAATTTTGCAGCTCAAAAATGACAAATATGATAGAAGAATTAGGCAAAACAGATAAAAAAACGCTCAAAAAAATACAATCGAAAGTAAAAAAGGCAATAAATGACTACCAATTAATAGACAACGACGATCATATTCTCATCGGACTTTCGGGTGGAAAAGACTCTTTGGCCTTAGTTGAACTGTTGGGCGAACGTATGAAAATCTTTGTTCCTCGCTTTAAGCTTACTGCTGTTCATATTTCCGTCGAAAATATTCCGTATCAATCGGATTTAGAATATCTGAAAAATTATGCAGCTCAATTTGGAATTCCGTTTGTACACCACACCACCAAATTCGACGGCACTACCGATACACGTAAATCTACTTGCTTTCTCTGCTCATGGCATCGTAGAAAAGCATTGTTTGAAGTTGCAAAAAAACTCAAATGCAATAAAATAGCATTGGGACATCATCTTGATGATATAGCTGAAACGCTGCTTTTAAACTTAGTATACCAGGGTTCATTCGGTACTATGCCTCCCAAACTAAAGATGGATAAATTTGATATGACTATAATTCGTCCATTAGCTTTAGTTACTGAAAAAGAGATGAAAGAGATGGAGCAAATCAGAGCTTATCGCAAACAGGTAAAAAACTGTCCACACGAAAAAGACTCATCCCGACGCGATGCCAAAAATCTGCTCACAGAACTTGAAAAATGGAACCCTGATGTTCGTCAGAGCATTTGGGGAGCGATGGAAAATATCAAAAAAGAATATCTACCTAAAAAAGTAGACCGAAGATTTACGAAACATGGTGAGGAGTAAAATACGCTTCATTTAAAATACCGACTAGTGAAATATTTTCATCAACATTTTATCTCAAAAATATCATTTTATGAATGCCTTATATACAATTCTGCTTTTAATAGTTTCGAATATTTTTATGACTTTCGCGTGGTACGGTCACCTGAAGCTGCAACAGACCGGAGCAATTACCAATTGGCCATTATATGGAGTTGTATTATTTTCGTGGATAATTGCACTTGTAGAATATTCGTTTCAGGTTCCGGCAAATAGAATGGGATTTATTGGTAATGGTGGATCATTTACACTCATGCAACTAAAAGTTATTCAGGAAGTCATTACATTGATTGTTTTTGTTGCATTCTCTACTATAGCATTCAATACTGGCGGTTTGCACTGGAATCATTTAGCGGCTTGTGCCTGTTTGATACTGGCAGTTTATTTTGTGTTTATGAAATAATATCATTAATTCAACATTATGTTCACAAGGTGCTAAATCTTACTTTCATTCAGAACTATCCTTTAAGTTGAATGCTCATAACATTAGCTATTTTTATTTCTCACTATTTAACCGCTTAATTAGTGTTCAATTGCCTTGACATTCCCTTTTTTATTATCTTTGCTAGCTAAAGCACTTGAAGTATGAAGAAATCTTTACACCGACTACTTGTTATTTCGGTTACAATAATACTATCTCTATCCAAATTATATGCTGTACCGGCTACACCAAATCCGATAACCATTAAGCAAGCTGATGGAACTGAAATCACAATCCGATTACGAGGCGATGAATTCTTCAACTACAAAACAACTTTGGACGGCTACACTCTAGTTCCTAACGATAACGGGATACTGACCTATGCTCAAGCTGATACGAAAGGTAAATTGTATAGTTCTAACATCAAAGCGAATAATGCAGAGAAACGTAATTCTAGCGAAAAGTTTTTTGTCCAATCGTTGAGCAAAAATATCAGCTACACAAAGCAAAATATAGCCAGTAGGGTTAAGCGTCTGGCTAGTTCCAATTCCAGTTCGGTCACTGTGGCCAAAAAAAGTTACCCATTAGTTGGCTCTCCAAAATCTCTGGTAATATTAGTCTCTTTTTCTGACAATAATTTTGTCGTTTCCAATACCAAAGTTGCCTTTACAAATCTGTTGAATGAAACCGGATACAGTGCCAATGGAGGTACGGGGTCGGCGCAGGATTATTTCAAGGATAATTCAATGGGATTTTTTATGCCCCAATTTGATGTTGTAGGACCATATAAACTACCGCAGGCGATGGCCTATTATGGAGAAAATGATACTTCTGGTCAAGATAAAAATCCTCGACAAATGGTTATTGATGCATGCAAATTAGCATCAGACAATGGTGTGAATTTTTCAGATTATGACACTGATAAAGATGGGATTGTAGATAATGTATTTATTTATTACGCCGGATACAACGAAGCTGAAGGTGCTCCTGCCAATACTGTATGGCCACATCGTTGGTCATTAGCAAATTATAATACAAAGTTCAATGGCGTTTCTGTCTATGATTATGCATGCACATCTGAGCTTCGCGGAAAATCAGGGTCAAATATATGTGGAGTCGGGACATTCTGTCATGAATTTGGACATGTGCTAGGACTCCCTGATTATTATGCAACGAATGATGCCATACATCAAACATTGTCATATTGGAATATTATGGATAATGGAGCATATTTAAACTTGGGAAAAACACCACCATCGTACTCTGCTTTCGACCGTTTCTATTTAAATTGGCTTGTTCCAACCGAAATAAAAACATCTGGAGAATATACACTCGATAATCTAGCAACTTCAAACAAAGCAGATATTTTTACACAATATGGTAACCACAATCTTATTGGTTTCAACCCAACACCCGTTGAGTTTTTTACACTCGAAAACAGACAAAATATTGGTTGGGATAGATACTTACCTGGACATGGGATGTTAATATCACATATTTACTATAATGCAGCTGATTGGGCTGATAATGGACCCAACAATAATGCATTAGCAATGGGATATGATATTATTGAAGCCGATGGAAAAGCCGATGATGTTACACTTTCTGGTGATCCATTCCCGGGAACTCAAAATGTAAAATCCTATACCCCTTTACTTCGCGATAATACAGATATTCACAAGCCTTTGACAAATATTTCTGAAACAAATGGAATTATTCAATTTCAGTTTGCTACAAATATTGTTTTGAAAGAAAGTTTACATAGCTTTACTACTGTTCAGGGTACACCTTCACAGGTTCAGACGATAACAACCAGTGGCAGTAATTTGAAAGGAAATATTGATATTTCATTTAGTGTTGGAACTCATTTTGAAATGAAAAAAGAAACCGATCCTGAAGCAGCCTGGGGAAAAACAATTACATTAATTTCTGGTACTGATTCGATTGTAAAAAATACCAATATTCAAATCAGATATAATCCAACACAGCCATCATACACATCTACACACGATGATAAATTGGTGTTAAAATCAGGACTAAGTGACTATGCAGATGCACTTCTTTCCGGACAATCGAGCAGGAAAGTATATGTTGTGCCGCCAATTGCAATTCAGTCTACCGATGTTACATTTTCCGGTTTTATTGCTAATTGGAACAATGTATTTGATGCATCCGGTTATTACCTAACTGTCTACAACCTTACCGATGGAGAATCATTATTAACCGAAGGGTTTGACAAAGGGATAACAGCTCCTACAAACTGGACAATTACACCTGTAAATGTTTCTAATTCGACTATCTATAGTGGTATAGCAGTTCCTTCATTACAGTTTGCAAATAATGGAGAGAAAGTTATAACAGAAAAATACATGACACCTGTCGTAAAACTTAGTTTTTATCTCCGTTCGATGGGAGGTACAAGTGGTGGTTTTGTAATTGAAGGTCAAAAAGAACAAGGTGGTTGGTTCAAAATTGACAGTATTCCTGTTACCACTGCATTGTCCGAAAAAAGCAAAACCTATTCTTTTCTGGAAACGGACAATTACACACAGTTCAGATTTACCTACATCAAAGGATCGGGTTCTGTAACATTTGATGATGTGACGGTTAATTTTGCAAAAAAGATTTCCTATATTGAACGTGAAAAGTGGCTGACCACAAACTCGGACACCATTGTAAATTTGGCACCATTGTCGGAATACATCGTAAAAGTGAGAGCCAGCGATAAAAACACAGCATTGAGCTACGAAAACATTACTGATTTTTCAAATGCTATTTCCACCTACACACTAAAATATCCGTTGGAAAAGAAACTTTTAGCACTTGTAGATGTGGTTGGGAATATAAAAGTATATTTTTCTGATTTAGATAACACTTTATATGTTTACACTTTAAGCGGTAAATGCATGCGTGTTATTGTTCCAAGCTCAAACATTATTGAAATATCGGATTTACCCCGAGGTCAAACCTACATTCTTAAAGCAGCAAATAGAGCTATCAAGGTGACGCTTTATTGATAAAATTTGTAAAACTAAAAATTCCGCATTAAAGATTTGGCTTTTAATGCGGATTTTTTTTTATATTATTGAAATTCAGAAATTTAATCGATACGTACAACCGCTTTTCCATTCGCTGCAACCATAGGCTGTTTTACCTTTTATAAGCGTTCCTTTGCCACAAAGCGGACAAACGTTACCGACAAGTGAATCGGTATTATTGATAACTACAGGCTTGTCTCCTACCCTTCGGTTGTCACTTTTTACGTTGAATACAATTTGGGTAACCATTGCTTTCAATTCGTCCAAAAAGTCCTTTGCAGCGTACTCTCCACGTTCCACCTGACGAAGCTTCTTTTCCCAAAGTCCGGTTAGCTCTGCCGATTTCAGTAAATCCTCCTGAATAATCTGAATCAGTTCAACGCCAGTGTTTGTAGCTATGAGATTTTTTCGCTCTTTGCGGATGTATTCCCGTTTAAACAAAGTCTCGATAATGGCAGCACGAGTTGATGGCCGCCCAATACCATTTTCTTTCAACGCATCACGCAATTCGTCATTATCAACTAATTTTCCGGCAGTTTCCATAGCTCGCAGCAAAGTAGCCTCCGTATGAGGTTTTGGTGGTGAGGTCCATTTTTCAGCTAATGTAGGCTCATGCGGACCGTTTTCGCCCTTTTCAAAAAGAGGTAATGTGCGTTCATCATCTTCTTCTCCGTCTTTGTCATCGGTACTAGCTTTAGCAAAAACCACCCGCCAACCCATATCCAGAATTTGCTTTCCGTTTACTTTAAACTCAACCTTTTCCACTTCACCCAAAACAGTGGTAGTGGCTATTTTACATTCAGGATAAAAATTGGCAATAAAGCGTCGTGCAACTAAATCAAAAACGGCCCGTTCAGTATCAGTAAGCGCTGTGGGATGTATACCGGTAGGAATAATGGCATGGTGATCGGTTACTTTTTTATTATCAAAAACCTTTTTCGATTTAGGTAATTTTCCTGCCAATAGAGGTTTTGTAAGCAATTCGTAGTCTTTAATTCCTTTCAGTATTTCAGGCACTTTGGGGTAAATATCATCTGTCAAATAAGTGGTATCCACGCGTGGATAAGTAGTCACTTTCTTTTCGTAAAGGTTTTGAATAATCTTCAGGGTTTCGTCGGCCGAGTAACCGAATTTCTTGTTGCATTCTACCTGCAATGAGGTTAAATCGAACAAGCGCGGAGCGGATTCGGTTCCTTTTTTAATAATAATATCAGTCACAAAGAAATCGGCAGTGCGAACAGAATCAAGGAAGTTAGTACCCTCTTCAACGCTCGAAAAACGACCACTCGACGCAGAAAAAACGGTATCACGATACACCGTCTTCAGCTCCCAATAGGCTTCGGGCTTGAAATTTTCAATTTCCAGTTGTCTACTAACAATCAATGCCAACGTAGGCGTTTGCACGCGACCTATGGAAAGTACCTGACGGTTCTTTCCGTATTTAAGGGTATAAAGACGAGTTGCGTTCATTCCTAATAGCCAGTCGCCAATTGCACGTGAAAGTCCGGCTTCGTAAAGCGTCTGGAAAGCGCTTTGATCTTTGAGTTTCGCAAATCCTTCACGAATAGCTTCTTCGGTTAGTGACGAAATCCACAACCGTTTCACCGGACATTTGCACATAGCCTTTTGCATTACCCAGCGTTGAATAAGCTCCCCTTCTTGCCCGGCATCACCGCAGTTCACTACTTCGTCAGCATTAGCCATGAGCGTTTCAATAACTTTGAATTGCTTCTGAATGCCATTATCGTTCATTACTTTTATCCCAAATCGCTGTGGAATCATAGGTAAATGGCTCAGCGCCCAGGCCTTCCATTCCGGAGCATATTCGTGCGGTTCGAGCAAACCACACAGGTGTCCAAAGGTCCACGTTACCTGGTAGCCGTTTCCTTCAATATATCCTTCTTTTCGGGTCTTAGCCCCAAGTACTTCAGCAATATCGCGTGCCACACTGGGCTTTTCGGCAATGCAAACAATCATCTTTTTCAGTTATCAGTGAACGGTTATGTGTGAATAGTTGAACTTACTTTTTTCACTTCAATTTATCTATCTTCATGCAAAAGTACAGAAAAACTTTCAAAAGAAATAAATCTATTGAAGCGGAAAGTTAATGTCAATGATTCATTCGAAGGGTCGTTTAATCCCTAAAAAGTTCAGTATTATGCTAATTATGAATTAGAATTTATGCTTTATGAATAGATAGAAATGTTTATCTTTGCAGTCAGAAAAAACAAACACATTGGTATAGGTGTTTTCATGGTATAATCTTTACAAATAAATAGCTTCATGTTTCAAAATCAAGAAATTGCAAAAGACATATTTTATGTTGGCGTTAATGATCGTCAAAAACACAAATTTGAGAATATGCTTCCTCTCCCACTCGGGGTTTCGTACAATGCGTACATGATAATTGATGAAAAAACTGCACTTATCGATACCGTTGATATTGCGATGGGAGATCTTTTTATAGATAAAATTCAATCACAGCTTAAAGGCAGAAAATTAGACTACCTTATTATCAACCACATGGAGCCCGATCATTCCGGGTCTATAAAACTAATCAGAAAATATTATCCTGAAATGATAATCGTTGGCAACAGTAAAACATTGTCGATGGTGGAAGGTTTTTACGGCGTGGATAACAACATGCTGGAGATAAAAGATGAAGAAGTATTGTCGTTGGGCAAGCACAAATTACAATTTCATCTTACCCCAATGGTTCACTGGCCGGAAACAATGATGACATTTGACCAAGGTGAAAAAGTTCTTTTCTCGGGCGATGCATTTGGGTGTTTTGGAACCTTAGATGGCGCTGTAGTGGATACCGATATGAATATTGATAGATATTGGGATGAAATGACGCGTTATTATGCCAATATTGTAGGTAAATATGGTGCAGCTGTACAAAAAGCACTGAAAAAACTCACACCACTGGACTTCGAAATGATTTGCAGTACACACGGTCCGATTTGGAAAGAATATGTGAGTGAGGTAGTAGATAAATATGACCAATACAGTCGCTACGATAGTGAAGAAGGTGTTGTTATTGTGTACGGTTCGATGTATGGTTTCACTGAATTAATGGCTGAGACTGTAGCTCAGGGATTGTCACAAAATGGTATCAAAACCATCATCATTCACAATGTATCGAAAAGCGATCCATCCGTTATTTTGCAAGACATCTTTAAATACAGAGGTTTAATTGTTGGAAGTCCTACTTATAGCAACGAACTATATCCCGAAGTTGAATCATTGCTTCGCAAAATTGAAATTCGTGGTGTAAAACACCGTATCTTTGGTTGTTTTGGATCATTTACATGGGCTAGTGCTGCTGTAAAACGATTGAATAGCTTTGTAGAAACCATGAAATGGACGAAAGCCGAACTATCTGTTGACGAAAAACAAGGTTTAAAAGAAGATAATTATAAAGCCTGCTTAGAACTAGGCAGACAAGTGGCCGAATTGGTGAAAATTCCAATCGAAATACCACAACATTGTGTTTAAGAATAACAAACACATCGAGTATCAATGAAGTAACTGAAGTTGTAGTCGAAATAACGCTTATTACTCCAATATTTTTATTTGTGTTGTTTCTTTGATTTTATTTTCTTGTAACCAACATTACGTAACTAATTATGAATAATGGCTTTGTACGTCTAGCTGCAGCTATACCCGAACTCAGAGTTGCCGATTGTGCTTTCAATGTTGCCCGAACGGCCGAATTGATTCTTAGCGCTGAAGCTGAAAAAGTGCAAGTTGTCTGTTTCCCCGAATTGTCGATTACGGGCTACACTTGTGCCGACCTATTCTATCAACATCAGCTACTTTCGGATGCCGAAAACGCACTGCGGGATTTACAAAAACTTACATTTTCTATTTCGGCAGTTATCATAGTTGGTATGCCTTTGCGCGTTCAGCATCAACTATTCAATGTGGCTGTGGTAGTGCAGAATGGGTGTATTTTGGGGATAGTGCCCAAGGTAAACCTACCCAACAACAATGAGTTTTACGAAAAACGTTGGTTTACTTCGGGGGCAAATGTGCAAACACAAAACGTAACTTTATCGGGCCAAAGTATTCCATTTGGAACAGATTTGCTTTTTTCAAACGGCGAATTCTCTTTTGGCATTGAATTGTGCGAAGACCTTTGGGTGCCCATTCCGCCTAGTTCGCAACTGGCACTTCATGGTGCGGAAGTTATTTTCAATCTATCAGCTAGCAACGAACTTATCGGGAAACATCAATACCTCCGTCAGCTGATTGAACAACAATCGGCGCGCTGCATTGCGGGTTATGTGTATGCTTCAGCCGGAGCCGGTGAATCGACCACAGATGTAGTATTTGCAGGAAATGCTCTAATTGCTGAAAATGGTAAGCTTATTGCAACATCAAAGCGCTTTTCATTTGACCCACAACTTATTGTAAGCGACCTTGATATAGAAAGATTGCAAGCCGACAGAATCCGAAATTCGAATTTTGGCAATGGCAGATCAGTCGAAACATATCGGACGATAGAATTTAAGGCAGTTCAATCAGCTAATACAGAATTAAAACGAACATTTGAGAAGCACCCATTTGTTCCACCATTAAGCAATCGTGACGAGAGTTGCGAAGAGATATTTTCTATTCAAGTAGGCGGATTAGCCAAACGCTGGCAGCACACTCTGTCAGAAAATGTAGTCGTTGGCATTTCAGGTGGTCTGGATTCAACATTGGCTTTATTGGTTTGCGTAAAAACGGCTGATAAACTCGGATTTGACCGCAAGCGTATTATTGGTATCACTATGCCCGGATTTGGTACTACCGACCGGACATACAATAACGCTATTAACCTAATGAAATCGCTCGGCATAACGATGCTCGAAATTTCAATAAAGGATGCTTGTATTCAACATTTTTCGGATATAAATCATAATCCAACTCAGCATGATGTAACCTACGAAAATACGCAAGCTCGTGAACGTACTCAGATATTGATGGATATTGCCAATAAGCACAACGGATTAGTAATCGGCACCGGCGATTTATCGGAATTGGCACTAGGTTGGGCTACATACAATGGTGATCATATGTCAATGTACGCTGTAAATAATGGCATTCCTAAGACCTTGGTTCGCTACTTGGTCAATTGGGCTTCAAACCAACTCGACGCTGTCTCAAAAGACATTTTGCAAGATGTGCTCAACACACCGGTTAGTCCCGAATTGCTTCCAGCTGATGAGAATGGTGATATCGCACAAAAAACCGAAGATATTGTTGGTCCCTATGAATTACACGATTTCTTCCTGTACTATTTTGTTCGCTTCGGCTTTACGCCCGCAAAAATTCAATTTTTAGCTCAAAATGCATTTGCTGATACATATTCAAATGAGGTGATAGAAAAATGGCTCAAAACTTTTCTTCGTCGCTTTTTTGCGCAACAATTTAAGCGTTCATGCATGCCCGACGGACCAAAGGTCGGCTCCATCAATCTATCACCACGAGGCGACTGGCGTATGCCGAGTGACGCGGTGGCATTTACGCTCCCAAAAGAAAATTAAATTTGCAAATTAATACACTTTCAATTTTGTTTTTCATGACAGAACAACTTTTTTACGGAAATAGCTTTCATAATTGGTTAATTTCGTTCTTTATTATTGTAGGTGCACTTGTACTCAACAAAATAATTGTTTTATTAAACAAGTATGTAATTCAGAAACTTACAGCCAAAACCAACAACAGGCTCGATGATATTCTGTTTAAAATGCTGGAAGCACCGGTTTTATTCGGTATCATGCTTTTTGCTATTTGGATAGCCGCAAAAAGGCTCGATTTAAATGCCAAGTTCGAGCATTTTATCTTCCTTTCCTACCAGATACTCATCGTCATTAATATAACCTGGTTTGTTGCGCGCTTAATAAATGCTTTAATTGAAGAGTATTGGATTCCCCAAACGGGAGACACCAGACATAAAAAACTTGATTCGCATCTGATTTCCATCATCCGAAAAACGTTTCTATCCATTATCTGGTCGATAGGTGGAGTAATGGCGTTAAACAACATAGGCGTTGATGTACGGGCATTATTAGGCACTTTGGGTATTGGAGGTTTGGCTTTTGCGTTAGCAGCTCAGGATACCATTAAAAATATTTTTGGAGGTATTACGATTTTCACCGACCGCCCTTTTCGTATTGGTGATCGTGTAAAAGTAGATAAGTACGATGGATTTGTGGAAGATATTGGCATCAGAAGTACACGTATCAGAACATTAGATAAACGGCTCGTGACCATCCCCAATTTCAAAATGGTAGATGCACCCATCGAAAATGTATCGGAGGAACCACAGCGTAGAATACTGATGAAACTTGGCCTGACATACAATACCTCACCCGAGAAAATGAATCAGGCCATGGAAATACTCAGAAACATGCCCGATAAAGTTCGCAATGTCGACAGCAAAGATATCACAGTTGCTTTTACAGATTTTACCGATTATGCACTGATTATTACTTACATCTATTTTATTCGGAAAAACGCAGATGTAATAGAAACACCATCACAAGTGAATACCGAAATTCTACGCTCTTTCAATGAAGCCGGATTATCATTCGCCTTCCCTACGCAAACTGTGTATTTAGAAAAACAAAACACAGACCCGGTTTTGGCAACCTAAGTAATTGCCGATCTGATTTACAGCAAAAGGCTAAGAATTGAATATTTTCAGTTCTTAGCCTTTTGTTATTTCAATCTCCCTGTATTATAAATGCTAAGCTAATGTGAGTTCGATAGAAGTGAACTCACGTTAGCTTAGAATATTATTGCTTAAGTACAACCAAAAATAAAAGAACCGATACACAAAATGTGCATCGGCTCTTTCCTGAGATTTTGAATTGAAATATTATTCAGCTACAACTTCGAAAGCAACATCGATAGTTACTTCTTTGTGTAATTTTAATGTAGCTGTGTAAGTTCCGATTTCTTTAACGGCATCTTTAAGTACGATTACTTTACGATCAACAGCATAACCTGCTTTTTCGAAAGCTTCAGCCAATTGGATAGGACCAACAGCTCCAAAGATTTTACCGGTAGTACTGGTTTTTGCACCTACAGTTAATGTAACGTCTTTCAATTTTTCAGCCAATTCTAAGCTTTCGTTTTTGATACGTTCCAATTTGTGAGCACGTTGTTTCAAGTCTTCTGCCAACATTTTTTTAGCTGAAGTTGTTGCCAAAATCGCTTTTTTTGTTGGAATAAGGAAGTTACGACCGTAACCGTCCTTAACTTTCAAGATATCGCCTTTGTAACCTAAGTTGATTACATCTTCTTTTAATATAATTTCCATACTTTTTCCTCCTTGTTTATTATTTCATCATGTCGGTTACATAAGGAAGCAACGCAATATGACGTGCTCTTTTCACTGCTTGAGCTACTTTACGTTGAAATTTCAACGAAGTACCTGTAAGGCGACGTGGAAGGATTTTTCCTTGTTCGTTCAAGAATTTTTTCAAAAATTCTGCATCTTTGTAATCGATGTAACGAATACCGCTTTTTTTGAAGCGACAGTATTTTTTCTTTTTTACATCAACTGAAGGTGGAGTTAAGTATCTGATATCTCCGTTGTTTGCTGCCATGGTTTAGTTCTCCTTTACTTCTTTAGATTTAATACTTTTTCTTTTTTCAGCGTACTCGAACGCATATTTGTCCAAACGGAACGATAAGAAACGGAGTACACGCTCGTCACGACGGAATTGAGTTTCCAACGTAGCGATGATTGTAGGATCTGCATCAAATTGAAGCAATGAATAAAAACCTGACGATTTCTTTTGAATTGGGTATTGCAATTTCTTCAATCCCCAGTTTTCTTCGTTCGTGATTGTCGCGCCATTTTCTGTCAAAATGGTCTTAAATTTTTCTACCGCTTCCTTTGCCTGTACATCAGACAAAACGGGAGTTAGAATGAAAACGGTTTCATAATGATTTAACATACTGTTTGTTAGCTTATTAGTAATTAATACTTAGTTTTTCTTAAAGCGGGGCAAAGATACGAATAATTCTTTGATTGACAATACTATTTGTTCGGAAATTTAATTATTCAATTGTCAAACACGGCCGTTTTAGCATTTTTTTAGCCATAAATACAGTCTGTATATTGAACAATGCTTTACAAAAACATGTTTCTGAGTTAAACAAAAACTATAAAACAGAATCTATGGTACTTAAAGTCACATTTTTCGATTCAAAACCGTACGACGAAACTTCTTTCAAAAAAGCCAACGAAAAGTATGGCTTTGATATTCGTTTCTATAAAGGACATTTAAATAAAGACAATGTAGTGTTATCCAAAGGTGCAGACGTGGTTTGTATATTTGTAAATGCAGTAGTGGATGCCAATGTAATTGATGATTTAATTGAAAACGGCGTAAAACTAATTGCACTGCGTTGCGCCGGATACAACAATGTGGATATAAAAGCTGCACACAATAGAATAAAAATCGTACGCGTTCCCGCCTATTCACCCTACGCAGTAGCCGAGCACACGCTTGCGTTGATGCTGACTTTAAACCGAAAAACGCATAAAGCCTATTCCAGAACCCGCGAAGGAAATTTTTCGCTCAATGGACTTTTGGGATTTGATATGCATGAGAAAACGGCCGGAATGATTGGAACTGGTAAAATTGCCAAAATTCTTATCCAGGCCCTTTGTGGGATTGGAATGAAAATAGTAGCGTATGATTTATATCCCGACAAAGAATTTGCAAAACAGTATAATGTTGAATACGTTTCGCTCGACGAACTGTACGGTCGCTCCGATATTATTTCGCTTCATTGTCCATTAAATAAAGATACGGAATATATTATTGATACAGATTCAATAGCTAAAATGAAAGATGGTGTGATGATGATAAATACCGGACGTGGAAAATTGATTCACACGCATGCACTTATAAAAGGACTTAAAAGTAAGAAAATTGGTGCTGCAGGATTGGATGTGTACGAGGAAGAAAGTGATTATTTCTTTGAAGACAGATCAAATAACGTGATGGATGATGATGTTTTAGCACGCTTACTTTCATTCAACAATGTGATTGTTACTTCGCATCAAGCTTTTTTTACTAAAGAGGCACTTGAAAACATTGCTGAAACCACCTTGATGAATATTCAGGACTTTGTAGATGGCAAAGTATTGGTAAATGAAGTGACTATTTAAATTTACTGTATACATAGTTTATACGGCTTTGAATTTTATTAATTCGAAGCCGTATTTTTTTCAAAAACAATAAATATTCACTTTTAATGCATTATTATACACAAATAAAAAATTCAAAATTTTAAAAATCATATCATTTTGGTAATTAATATCAGTAGTTTACGACAATTAGAAGTACTTAAACAACATTTCCTACATTTAGGTAGGAAATATAGACATATTTATGTACTTTTGCGTCAAACTAAAAAACACCATTATGTTAGATGTAGGATTGACCACGTTTATGATCCTGGCCACCAGTCTTGTCATGCTCATGACGCCCGGATTAGCCTTCTTTTACGGAGGATTAGGCTGTAAAAAGAATATTTTAAGTATTATGATGCAGAGCTTTGTTTCTATGGGAATAGGCACTATACTCTGGTTTGCATTCGGTTATTCAGTTTGTTTTAGCGGCAACTTGCATTCCGGAACCGATTTTTTTGGTATTATCGGAAATTTCGACAAAGCGTTTTATCACGGTATAACGCCATCAACGCTTTACTCACCCGACAAGCGTTTCCCTGAGTACATTTTCATTGCTTACCAAATGATGTTTGCCATTATCACTCCGGCACTTATCACTGGGGCATTTATTAATCGGGTATCGTTTAAATCGTACATTGTTTTCCTTGTATTGTGGCAAATTTTTGTGTATTATCCATTCGTTCACATGGTTTGGGGCGGTGGATTGCTTGCTGAGTGGGGTGTATTTGACTTTGCCGGTGGTATTACGGTACACGCTACAGCTGGATTTGCAGCCTTAGCTTCGGTCTACTTCGTAGGTCGTCGTCAGGAAAAAACGGATCCGAACAACATTCCGTTGGTAGCTATCGGAACTGCGTTATTGTGGTTTGGATGGTACGGATTTAACGCTGGAAGCGAATTGGCTGTTAATTCGGTTACCGTTTCTGCCTTCCTTAATACTGATACTGCAGCTTCATTTGCAGCTGTAACCTGGTTGTTGATTGAATGGAACACAGGCAAAAAGAAACCTACTTTTATCGGATTGATGACAGGTGCGGTTGCCGGATTGGCTACCATTACTCCTGCTGCCGGATATGTAAGCATTTATTCGGCTGCCATCATCGGTATAATTGCTGCCATTGGTTGTTTCTTAGCTGTAAAATTCAAAGAGCACAAAGGTTGGGACGATGCACTTGACGTGTGGGGCGTTCACGGAATGGGTGGTGTAATCGGCACCATTTGTTTGGGATTCTTTGCTAACAGTTCTATCAATGCAGCTATTCCCAACGGATTATTTTTTGGCGGCGATGGAATGCTATTGCTAAAAGAATGTGTAGCCATTTTATTTGCAATAAGTTACGCGTTTATCTTCACGGTATTATTATTTAGAACCATCAATAAATTTATTCCGGTGCGTGTAACTGATGTTGAACAAACCGTAGGACTGGATTTAATTCATCACGGCGAAGTAGCCCGACAAAGCTAATTCCGACAGATAACATATTAATAAGGGCAGTATTCTTTGATCAGGAATACTGCCCTTGTTGTTTTGGAAAATTACGCTTACACATCCTTCTTCATCAATTAATTACTCAGAATCCTCTCCATTAGTCTGGATATTTTTTTTAAGTATTTTATTTCATCATGCTTAGAAACATCTTATCAAACATTCTATCCGAAAGAATTTTTCGCATAAACAATATAATTTTCGCTCCCCCTCCGGTGGCATAACGAGTTTTGGGTCTTGCGGCCATGGCTGCTTTCACTATTGTTTTGGCCACAACAATTGGTTGAGAACCCATTTTGTACGTCTTTTCAAACATCTTTACATGTTTGTGTGCCAATGTCTTGTAGGCGGTATTCCCGGATGTTTTCAACAAATTATCGCTGGCAATTGAGCTCCACTCGGTAATTATTGCACCTGGTTTTATAATAACCACATCTATTCCGAATTGTTTCAATTCCATCCGTAAACTATCGCTCAGACCCTCAACAGCATATTTAGTGGCGTGATACCATGCTCCATGAGGTTCACCGAAACTTCCACCAATGGATGAAATATTTATAATTCGGCCGGAATGTTGAGCGCGCATGGTTGGCAAAACCAACTGTATTAATCGGGCTAAGCCAAAGATATTTACTTCAAACTGATATTTTGCTTCAGAAAGAGGCACATCTTCCAATGCGCCAAACGAACCATAGCCCGCATTGTTTACTAACAAATCAATGCGATTTTCGGTTTGAAGAATTTCATTCACTCCACTTACCAACGACGTTTCGTCAGTTACATCCATGGCAATAAGCTTGACTCCATCTTTCTCGATATCAGTCATCTTTTCTACTCTGCGGGCTGCACCGTAAACCGTGTATCCATTTTGAACCAATAGTTTTGCAGTTTCTTTTCCTATGCCGGAGGAAGCTCCGGTTACTAATGCTACTTTTTTCATTATTTTTTTATATTTATATTTCACAGATTGAGTAATCACTCCAAATGCAGCCCAAATAAAAATCAGGTTATCATATCCCAAAGCAAATCAAAGGTATCGCTGATAATAGCATGTTGCCTTGGTTTCGAAAATTCATTTTTAATCAGATAATCATTAAGACCATAGGTAAGACTACTGATTAGCATTACCAGATAATCGACAGGTAAGGGCTTAATAACTCCAGCTTCGATACCTTTTTGCAGAAGTTCGCAAATGGGTTTATGAGCTTTTTCTATTTCCTCCGGAGCGATAAGCGAAAGAAACGGAGACGTCTTAAATTGCTGTACAAAACGAAATTCTATTTTATTATCGATAATCCAATAAAGCGATGCAAAATAGAGTTCTTTGAAAGTATCTTTAAGTGAGGTTGCCTCTTTCGAGTTTTCTTCAACAAATTTGGACATACGCAATTCTATGTCGACAAATAACGCCACAATCAAATCATCTTTCGTTTTGAATTTATTAAACAACGTTCCATTTGCAACACCAGCCTCTTGAGCTATTTTACTCGTTGGTGTACCATGAAATCCATACTCAACAAAAAGCTTTAAGGCTGCATCTAATATTTTCTTTGTCTTCTCCATTTTTAAAATTGACTAATCAGTCAGCAAAAATAACTCTATTTTTTGAATCGGCAAATTATTCTACAAAAAAATATAAATCCCAAATTTTGAATGCAATCATAACTCTCAAAATAATTATACATTATTCATTCATAAATTCAATCATTTTATTACTTTTGTTCAATCACTTTCCAACAATGTCAATATTCAATTGAAATGAATTCTCCAAGCATAAAAAAACTATATTTCAAGGATACATCGTTTGCAAACCTGATGACGCATCGCATATACAATGTATTGCTATACGCCAGTAAGTACGATGCTTTTGTATTGGAAGAAGACGGACGTATTGACGAGCTTATTTTCAACGAATACACATCGCTCAATCTACGCTACCCACCACGCTTCACACTGGTTTCTAACGAAGAACAAGCCAATGTTTTGCTCAAAGAAAGAACCTTTGAATTGATTATTTCGATGCCTAGTGGAGATAGCATCAATCCATTTCAGTGGGCAAAAAGTGTAAAGCAGCGTTTCCCCGAAATTCCCATCGTGGTACTAACTCCATTTTCGCGATCGGTATCAAAACGTATTGCCAATGAAGATTTAAGCGCCATTGACTATGTATTTAGTTGGTTAGGAAACTCAGATTTACTATTAGCAATTATAAAGCTGATAGAAGATAAAATGAATGTTGAAGAAGATGTGGATTCGGTTGGTGTTCAGGTAATTCTTTTTGTAGAAGATGCTATTCATTTCTATTCGTCAATTGTTCCACATTTATATAAGTTTGTGTTTAAACAAAGCCGCTCGTTTATGACCGAAGCACTGAACGAACACGAGCAAATGCTGCGAATGCGAGGCCGTCCCAAAATTCTGTTGGCGCGAACTTATGAGGAAGGTTTGGCCATTTACGAAAAATTCAAAAACAATATGCTTGGGGTGATTACTGATGTGAGTTACCCCCAAAACGGCATAAAAAATAAATTGGCAGGAATCAATTTATGCACCGAAATTCGTAAGCAAGACAAACACATTCCACTTATCATTGAATCGGCCGAGGAAGAAAATCACGCTCATGCCGACAGTTTATCTGCGGCATTTTTAAATAAGAATTCCAAAACATTACTTATTGATTTACGCGAGAAAATTATTGATAACTTTGGTTTTGGTGATTTGGTATTTATCAATCCTCTGACCTGCGAAGGAGAAGCCCACATTAAAAACCTTAAAGGATTACAAGAAACGATTTTCAAAATCAGCGATGAATCCTTGTATTTTCATGTTTCGAGAAATAATATTTCTCGCTGGCTCTATTCGCGTGCCATGTTTCCGTTGGCCGAATTTTTGAAAAACATCAATGTTGATAATTTTGCTGCCAGCGATTTAGCAAAAGTGCGGCAAATCATTTTCGATGCGATAGTTCATTACCGAAAGGTCAAAAACCGAGGTGTGGTGGCTGTTTTCCAACGCGATCGATTTGATCAGTACTCTAACTTTGCCCGTATTGGCGAAGGGTCACTTGGTGGAAAAGGCCGTGGACTGGCCTTTATCGATGCCATGATTAAACGAAATGTGAGTTTTGAAAATTTCGAAAATACGCAAATCACCATTCCTAAAACGGTGGTATTGTGTACCGATAATTTTTCGGAATTCATGGAACTTAATCAACTATATCCCATAGCATTATCGGAGTTATCAGACGATGAGATTCTAAAACATTTCCTGAAAGCGCGAATACCCAAACGCTTGATAGCCGATTTACATGCATTTTTGAGGGCTATCGACTCTCCTATTGCAGTTCGCTCATCTAGTTTACTTGAAGATTCACACTATCAACCATTTGCAGGTATATATTCCACGTATATGGTGCCATATAATGCCGAAAGTAAAACACAAATGCTGGAAATGGTTACAGAAGCCATCAAAGCCGTTTACGCATCCGTTTTTTATCATGATAGCAAAGCATACATGACTGCCACTAAAAATGTGATAGATGAGGAAAAAATGGCTATTGTGCTACAGGAAATTTGTGGAAATGCCTATGAGAACCGGTTTTATCCTTCGTTTTCAGGAGTGGCGCGCTCGCTCAATTATTACCCCATCGGAGCTGAGAAACCTGAAGATGGTATTGCCAATATTGCTTTAGGTTTGGGCAAATACATAATGGATGGTGGCACAAGTTTACGCTTTTCACCTGCCTACCCCAACAATATATTGCAAACGAGTACATTAGAATTTGCTCTGCGCGAAACACAGACCTATTTCAACGCACTGGATTTGTGCCAAATGCAGTTTGTGCCGCAAGTTGACGATGGATTTAATTTACTCAAACTAAGAGTTTCGGATGCTGAAAAAGACGGCACTTTGCGTTACATTGCATCCACTTTTAATCCTCAGGACCAAGTGATAAATGATAGTCTGTACGAAGGAGGACGGAAAATAATCACATTTGCTAATATATTAAAACACAATGTGTTTCCACTAGCCGAAACCTTGAAGGAAGTGTTGCGAATTGCTCAGGTTGAAATGGGTCGACCCATTGAAATTGAGTTTGCAGTGAATCTCGATTATTCACCTTTAAAACAACATGTTTTCTATTTGTTGCAGATTCGCCCCATAGTTGACAGCAAAGAGATGGTAAATGAGAATATCGGGGCAATACCCGAGGAGAATGCCATTATTACCTGTAAAAGTGCTTTAGGTCATGGAATTACGAACGATATATACGACATTATATACGTAAAACCGGAAGCATTTAATGCGTCAAAAAATCAGCTGATTGTAACAGAACTTGAGCGGATAAATCGTGAACTGATTAATCAAAACCGCCATTACGTATTGGTTGGCCCGGGACGTTGGGGCTCTGCCGATGCATGGTTGGGTATACCAGTTAAATGGTCTAATATCAGTAATGCACGACTTATCGTTGAGTGTGGTTTATCCAATTACAGAGTTGATCCAAGTCAGGGTACGCATTTTTTCCAAAACCTGACTTCGTTTGGTGTGGCTTATTTTACCATTAATCCATTTCAGCAGGATGGCAGTTTCGATACCGAATTTTTGAATGCACAAACCGCTCAGTATGAATCGGAATACGTGCGCCATATACGTTTCGAGAAACCAATGATAATGAAAGTAGATGGACGAAAAAATAAAGGAGTGGTCATGAAACCATGATCTATTTCACAATTAAATTGTTATTTTTGTCAACTATTTGTATAAAAATTGAATATTCAGCTTTTATTATTATTTTTGCAATAAAGAAATAATTAATCATTTAAAATATAAAATTCATGTTGAAAAATCATCCAAAGGGATTATTAGTTGCATTTTTTGCCAATATGGGAGAACGGTTTGGGTTCTATACCATGATGGCGATATTAGTTTTATTTTTGCAGGTAAGGTTTGGTCTTTCGGTTGAAACAGCAGGCGATTACTATAGCTGGTTCTATTTTGGAATTTATGCTTTAGCATTAATCGGAGGAATATTGGCCGATTATTCAAAAAAATACAAACTAGTAATCCTAATTGGAATTGTGGTCATGCTTATTGGATATGTAATGATGGCTTTGCCGGGAGTAAGTTTAAATATTACACTGCTGAGCTTATTTGTCATCGCGCTTGGTAACGGTCTTTTCAAAGGAAACTTGCAAGCAGTGGTAGGGCAACTCTACGACAATGAAAAATACGGAAAACTGCGCGATTCGGCCTTTATGATTTTCTATATGGGAATCAATGTAGGTGCTTTCTTTGCCCCTTTTGCAGCCACTGGCGTGAGAGATTGGTGGTTGAAAACGAACGGATTCCTTCAAGATGGTAGTATTCCGGCTCTATGTCATCAAATGCTTGAAGGTAAGTTAACCGATACAACTCAATTTGCAACTTTAGCCAACAAAGTAAGTCTGACAGGCCCTGTAACCGACTTAAATGCTTTTGCAACAGCCTATCTCGATGTTTTTTCAAGAGGTTATAATTATGCGTTTGGTATAGCTGCCATTGCGATGGTAATTTCTTTGCTTGTCTATATTTTCTTCAACAAACATCTTCCGGGTAAACAAGAAGTAATAACTATAAAAACAGAAAAAACAAGTGCTGAAAACAAATCGAGCTTGATAACTATTGTTGTTGCATTACTGGTTGGAGCTTTAGTTACATTCTTAATAAGCTTGCTTAAAGACTACAAAACGGGAATGGCTATCGGGCTGTTTGGCACGTTCGTGACCTGGATTATTATGTCGTCCACCAAGGAAGAAAAGGCTAGAGTTATTTCACTTGTTTTGGTATTCTTTGTAGTTATCTTCTTCTGGATGTCCTTTCACCAAAATGGTCTTACACTCACAGTATTTGCCCGTGACTATATTGTAAAAGAAGTGGGTCCGTTCACAAACATCTTCTTTACATTGCCTTCCATCCTATCGTTTATTGCCGGCATTGGTGGCTTATTTCTGGCATTTGGTAAAAATAAACTTTCCAATCGCCTCATCGGAGTTGCAATGACTGTTTCGGGAGCTGCCCTGTGTTATTATTTTATTTCGAAAAGCTCCTCATTGAATTCCATTTCACCTGAAGTGTTCCAGTCATTTAATCCATTGTTTATCGTTTTCTTAACACCAATGATAATGGGTATATTTACGTGGTTGAATAAAATAGGCAAAGAACCTTCAACTCCACGAAAAATTGGCATCGGCATGATTATCGCTGCCATTGGATTTTTAGTAGTACTTGTGGGATCATTAAGTCTTCTTTCTCCTCACGAATTAAATGGTCAGGCTGTTCCCGATTCATCCAGAGTAAATCCATACTGGTTAATCAGCAGCTATTTGGTATTGACTATTGCCGAATTATTTTTAAGTCCAATGGGATTGTCGTTTGTATCAAAAGTGGCTCCACAACGCTTTCAGGGACTCATGCAAGGCGGTTGGTTGTTGGCAACGGCTGTTGGTAACAAACTCTTATTTGTAGGAAGTTTCTTCTGGGGCAAACTGGATTTGTGGCAATTATGGCTTATATTTATTGTTTGCTGTTTGCTATCAGCAAGTTTTATTTTCTCAATTATGAAACGACTTGAAAGAGTGACAAACTAATTCTGTTTTCACGAACATAAAAAAACCGGTAGTGACTTTCATCTCTACCGGATTTTTTTACTAATTCAACAACTATCTGGTTGTTTTATTTTTACCCCAAAATCTGCTCATTGCACTTTGTGGTTTTTTAGGAGGTTCAATCGTTGAAGTTTCTTTCCTTCTTGGAGTAGCTTCCGGTTTTTTTGCTGCACTTTCATTTTTTCGCGGTGAAAACTCAAGTTTCTTTCCGTTCGGCTCTACCCTTGGTTCTCTCACAACATCTTTTTTAGTTGCCTGAGGACGTTTGTTTGGATTTACCGGACGTGCATGTGGTGCCGGCTTTTTCTTTTTCGGAGCACCTTCAACCGGGATATTTACTGCCAAAAACGGATGATCATTTACCACCGGAATTCGGATAGAAATCAGTTTTTGAATATCGCGTAAAAATTCACGTTCCTCAGCATCGCAAAACGAAACAGCTTTTCCATTCAGCCCTGCCCTACCCGTCCGGCCTATGCGGTGAACATAAGTTTCAGGGATATTAGGAATTTCATAGTTGATAACCAAATTAAGGTCATCAATATCAATACCACGTGCTGCTATATCGGTAGCAACCAATACACGGGTGGTACGGTCTTTAAAATTGCGTAATGCATTCTGACGTGCATTCTGCGATTTATTACCATGTATAGCTTCCGCTTTGATGTGCGCTTTGGTCAGGAAACGTTGTACTTTATCTGCACCATGTTTAGTACGTGTAAAAACTAAAGCAGTTGCAATTGATTTGTCTTGCAGGACATGTATCAATAAGTCTTTCTTGTTTTCTGCATCTACAAAGTACATTTCCTGCTGAATAGTTTCGGCAGTTGTCGACGCAGGCGTAACTTCCACTTCTTCCGGATTGGTCAGAATTGTACTTGCCAATGTGCGAATTGAGTCAGGCATGGTAGCCGAAAAGAATAACGATTGACGCTTAGCCGGAATAATTTTGATTAATTTCCGAACATCGTGTATAAAACCCATATCGAGCATGCGGTCAGCTTCATCCAACACAAAAATAGAAAGCTCGTTTAGCTTTACATATTTCTGATCTATTAAGTCGAGTAAACGACCCGGAGTTGCTATCAATATATCCACTCCCATTTTCAAGGGGTTTACTTGTTGACTTTGCGGAACACCACCAAAAATAACTGTATGACGCAAACCTGTATTACAACCATAACTGGTAAAACTCTCACCAATTTGTATGGCAAGTTCACGCGTTGGGGTCACTATCAACGCTTTAATTTTACGTGGGCCTTTATCATTACCTTTCGCAAGATACAGTTGTTGTAAAATAGGAATAGCAAATGCAGCCGTTTTTCCGGTTCCAGTTTGGGCACAGCCTAATAAATCACGACCTTTAAGTACTATTGGAATTGAAATTGCCTGGATTGGTGTTGGGGTGGTATAACCTTCTGATTTAAGAGCGTTTAAGATCGGCTCTACAAGATCTAATTTTTCAAATGACATATATAAGTTTCAACGCATCCGTTGTCTATCCACAAGTTCTAACAAAAAACCTGACGGGATACGATTCGGTGCAAAGATACAGAAAATAAATGGAGGAGTCAAAAAACCTTTTTTTGAATAAAAGCCTTACTCTTGTAGCGTGTTCGCACACGGTTTTTTGTTCAAAAATTGAATATAAATTGAGAAATAACTGTGGATTTTGCACAATAATTGGCAAAATGTGCTAATTTTAATATTTTTTAAACAATAAAATCGCAAATATGAGTTGGTCGACCAATTTAATTGCCTATTTTTGCAAAGGATAAATTTGAATTGAATGATGAATTCAATAATTCCATTTTGCTAAACTTAACGATTAAATCACCTTAAATCTTATAAAATTGAAAAAAATAGCACACACCACATGGGAAGATTGTGTTCCACTCAGAACTATTAAATTTCTTCCTGAGAAAAATCAATTTCTTTTAGACGCTTAAATAACCGACTTAACTCGGAAGGGTATTCCCATGCTAAATATTTTCTGAAACAAATAAACAATAACAAAAACAGACTACATCGTGCACGAAACAACTCATCACCACGCCGACACTTTAAAGTCGCATGTAGAAGAAGCTACCGGAGTAATATTATCGCATTGTTATCAGTGCGGAAAATGTACTGCAGGTTGCCCGCTTAACGAGGAGATGGACATAATGCCCAATCAAATCCTCCGTATTTTACAAGCAGAAATGCCGGGATATGAAAACAAAGTTCTAAGTTCGCTCAGCATTTGGCTTTGCCTAGCTTGTGATACTTGCTACAGCCGTTGTCCGCAGGAAGTATTATTATCGAAAGTAATGGACTACCTTCGTCAGGAATCTATCCGTCAGAACAAAGTCAACCCAAAAGCAAAAGACATTCTGAGTTTCCACAAGGCATTTCTGGATTCTATAAAACTAAACGGAAAGTTGCATGAGGTAGGTTTGACTATAGATTACAAACTCCGGTCGTTAAATATGCTGCAGGATGTTCAGCTTGTTCCATCCATGATGAGCAAAGGCAAACTTGCCATTTTCCCTCACCAGGTTCAGAACACAAAAGAGATAGCGAAAATATTTAAAAGAATTAGCGAAAACAAAGGAGATCAACAATGAAAATAGGATATTATCCCGGTTGCTCGCTCGAAGGTTCGAGTAAGGAATACAACGACTCACTTTTTGCAGTTGCCGAGAAGTGCGGCGTGACACTTGAAGAGATTAAAGACTGGAGTTGCTGTGGCGCATCGGCAGCACACAATCTGAATCACGATTTGTCACTGGCACTTCCTGCCCGTACATTGGCATTAGCTGGTTCTCAGGGATTTGCGGAAATTGTGGTTCCATGCGCGGCTTGTTATAGCCGTTTGGCAAGTACGAATCATGAAATTAGTGAAAATGTAACGGTCAAAACTAAGATTGAAGGTTACATTGATCTGAAACTGACTGCCGACGTAAAAATCCTGACGGTTTTTGAATTTCTTCAAAAATATATTTTCCCAACGGTTGACGAACATATTGTAAACAAGCTGAATCAAAAAGCTGCTTGTTATTACGGTTGCTTGTACACACGCCCTAAAGAAACTGCAGCAGTAGATCAAATTGAAAACCCTATGGAAATGGATGAAGTGATGGCAAAAGCCGGAGCAACACCTATCGACTGGGCATTCAAAACCGAATGTTGTGGAGCAGGACTGTCCGTTTCGCGTACCGACATTGTGGCTAAACTTTCGGGTAAAATTCTGGAAGATGCAGCCGACCGAGGTGCTGAATCTATCGTGGTAGCTTGCCCCATGTGTCACATGAATCTGGACATGCGCCGCCCCGAGATAAAAAAACAATTAAAAAAAGATATCAATATTCCCGTGTTGTTTATCACACAGGCACTCGGACTCAGCATGGGAATTCCGGCCGATAAACTTGGACTCAACAAGCATTATGTATCGACCTACAAAGTAGTTAACTGTATTGTAAAAATGGAGGCTTAAAAGATATGGCAAGAATTGGAGTTTTTATCTGTCATTGTGGCGAAAATATTTCGGCAACTGTTGATGTTGCCAAAGTAGCTGAGAAAGCCGGGAAGCTTTCGGGCGTCGCCTTCAGTGTCGATTACAAATATATGTGTTCCGATCCGGGACAAACCCTCATTATTGAGGCAATAAAAAAGCATAAACTTACGGGAATAGTTGTAGCAGCCTGCTCACCACGCATGCACGAAGGCACATTCCGCAAGGCAGCCGAGAAAGCGGGAATCAATCCGTATTTCTGTGAAATGGCCAATATCCGCGAACAAGTATCTTGGGTTCATCCAAAATCGGATGCTACTACTCAAAAAGCTCTTGACATCGTTCGTACTCTGGTAGAAAAAGTAAAGAAAAATACTGCTCTTTTCCCTATCAAAGTTCCGGTTACCAAAACTGCCTTAGTTATTGGCGGTGGAATTGCCGGAATTCAAGCAGCTTTGGACATAGCCAATGCAGGACACCAGGTTATCATGGTGGAGAAAAAACCATCTATTGGTGGTCACATGTCGCAACTTTCCGAGACATTCCCAACATTAGATTGCTCTCAATGTATCCTTACGCCACGAATGGTAGAGGTGGCACAACATCCAAACATTACCTTACATACTTATGCTGAAGTAGAAAGTGTTTCAGGATTTGTGGGCAATTTTGATGTAAAAATCAAAATGAAAGCTAAAAGTGTGGATTATAGCAAATGCACCGGTTGTGGTGCTTGCTGGCAAAAATGCCCTAGCAAGAAGATTCCTGATGAATTCAACGAAGGTATGGGATTTCGCACCGCTATCTATTCACCTTTTCCACAGGCTGTTCCAAATAAACCGGTGATTGACCGCCTAAACTGCACGTGGTTTTTGAAAGGGAAATGTGGACTTTGTACCAAAATATGTCCTACCGGAGCTATCAATTACGATGCAGTGGATGAATTTATTGACGTGAAAGTGGGTGCTATTGTTACCGCTACCGGATTTGATTTGAAGCATGCTGACTTCTTCCCCGAATACGGTTATGGCAAATTCAAAGACGTTATTGATGGAATGCAATTCGAACGGTTGGCTTCGGCTTCCGGTCCTACTGCAGGTGAAATCCGCCGTCCATCGGATGGAAAAATTCCCGAAAAAATAGTATTCGTAGCTTGTGCCGGATCGCGTGATAAAGCCAAAGGAATTGAATACTGTTCCAAAATATGCTGTATGTACACGGCCAAACACGCCATGCTGTACAAACATAAAAACCACGAAGGCAAAGCCTACGTATTTTACATGGACATTCGTGCAGCTGGAAAAGATTATGATGAATTTGTTCGTCGTGCTATCGAAGAAGATGAAGTTCAATATATCCGCGGGCGCGTTTCGCGCATTTACGAGAAAAACGGAAAACTCATTGTAAAAGGTGTTGATACATTAATGAACGGCGAACCGGTGGATATCGAAGCCGACATGGTAGTGCTTGCAACAGCTGTTGTAGCAAACATTGAGGCCGAATCATTGGCTCAAAAACTGCATATCAGCTACAACAAACATAAGTTCTTTGCCGAAGCGCATCCAAAACTTAAACCGGTAGAAACAAACACCGCCGGAATCATGCTGGCAGGAGCCTGTCAAAGTGCAAAGGATATTCCTGAATCGGTTTCACAAGCCTCCGCTTCGGCTAGTAAAGTTATTGGTTTATTCTCAAGCAACGAACTTACTCGCGAACCGATTGTAGCAGTGGTAAACCGTCAGGCACCACCTAATTATACGAGTTGTACCGGCTGTTTGCTTTGTCAGGAAGTTTGTCCATACCACGCTATCGAAACCGAAGAAATCAAAGACCGCGCAGGCAATGTACTAAAAGTTGTAGCACGCGTAAATGCCGGACTTTGTCAAGGTTGTGGAACGTGTGTGGCTATGTGTCGCAATAAATCTATCGACTTACAAGGCTTCTCCAACGACCAAATGTTGTCGGAGGTAATGGCGTTACTTAATTCATAATTGATAATTGATAATTGAATCTAATGTCTGAACAATTTGAACCAAAAATAGTGGCTTTTGTCTGCAACTGGTGTACATACGCCGGTGCCGACCTTGCCGGTACAAGCCGAACAAAATACGCTACCAACGTGAGCATTATCCGCTTTCCGTGTACAGGACGTATTGACTTTATGTTGCTAATGAAAGCCTTTGAGAACGGTGCCGATGGCATTATCGTTTCGGGTTGCCACCCTAACGATTGTCACTACACTTCGGGTAATTTTCATGCCCGTCGCCGCTGGATAGTTTTCCGTTCCTTGCTTGATTTTATGGGATTCGACACCGACCGTATCACGTTTTCGTGGGTTTCGGCAGCCGAAGGAACCAAATGGGCCAGTCTGGTAAACGAAACAACAGAAAAAATACGTGCTAAAGGTGCTTTCACCGAATTTAAAAATCTTGATTTAGAAACATTCAACCGATTACACGATGAAGCAATTGCAAAATAAAGTAGCCGAATTGTTCGATAACGGGACAATAAGCCTGATGATCGGGTTTCAAAACGCCCTGAACAAGCAACCTGTGCCTTGTTTTATTACCGTTGGCTCGCAAGTGGAGCGACTTATTTATACACCAGAATGCAAAGGGAATCTGGCGGTTTATCTTCATAAAATTGAGGTAAAACAAGCTAAAAAAGTAGGTATCATAGGTAATGTAGCCACCCTGCGTTCATTAATACAACTTACTTCCGAAAATCAATTGGGAGATATCGAAAAAACCGTTATCACTGTCAATGCTCAAAATGAAGTGATTATTTTCGCCAATATGGACGAAGTAGAAGCTTATGTTCAGGCCAATTTTCCTGAATATACCGATGAAGACAAAAAACTGCTTGAACAGTTGAATGCCATGTCGCGCACTGAGCGTTGGCAATATTGGAGCGAGCAATTTTCGGCCTGCGTGAAATGTTATGCTTGTCGTGCCGTTTGTCCTATGTGCTATTGCCCTTCGTGTACAGTGGAAAGCAACCAACCGCAATGGATCAAGGTTTCGTCCGAAACTACCGGTAACCTGGAATGGCACACCATGCGCGCTATGCACCTTGCCGGACGTTGTATCAACTGTGGCGAATGCGGACGGATTTGTCCTGTAGGCATTCCCGTTCACTTGCTTACTGCCCAAATGAATAAAGACATTGAAGCTGAATTTGGAGCAAAAACAGGCTTCTCGTGCAAAAGCGGTTATGCATTGAACACATTCAAACCGGGAGATAAAGAACAATTTATAAAATAGACCCCTAACCCCTAAAGGGGATAAGAATATGGAAATAAAAAATATAAAATCGACCAATATACCAGCATTCTTCGACCAACTGATTAAGTCGGGAAAAGTGGTAGTAGCTCCGGTATTGAAAAAGAGTGGAAAAGTATTTTTCGAAGCCGTACAATCATACAGTCAGGTGGCAACCGATTATATTCAGACTGGATTTTCAGCTAAATCGGTGGTTTTCCCAAAGGTAGAAGAGTTATTCTCGTACGTAAAAAACGATGACGGCATTGAAATAACTAATAACTTGCAAAGCATTCCCGAAACAATCGTTTGGGGACTTCGTCCGTGCGATGCGTCGGCTTTCAATTACCTTACCGAGTTCTTTTTGAAAGAAAATCCGGACACTTATTTTGCTGCGCGTAAGGGAAAAACCACGCTTGTCACCGTAAGTTGCGCCAAAGCAGATGATGCATGTTTCTGTACTTCGGTAGGATTGAATCCCGGAAGCACAGCAGGCAGCGACATATTGCTAACCATTATGGGCGAAGAAGTTTACATTGAAGTGATGACAAAAAAAGGAAAAACTGCCGTAGAAACATCAGCTACTTTATTCACCGTGAGTGAAGAAAAGAACAAAGAGGAATTTTTGGCCAAAATTACTACCGTTTTCTCAATAGACGAAGTGAAAGAGCGCATCAAAACCGCTTATGACAGTACTGAGTGGAAACATGAATCAATGGGTTGTTTTGGTTGTGGTGCTTGTGCATTTGCCTGCCCAACCTGTACTTGCTTCGACATTCAAGATGAAGGAACACAGAATAAAGGCGTACGCCTTCGTTGTTGGGATGCCTGCGGTTTCGGACTGTTTACCAAACATAATTCGGGACATAATCCACGCACTAATCAAACCGAACGTCGTCGTCAACGACTGTTGCACAAATTCAAATACTCTGTAGAAAATTTGGGCATTGTTAGTTGTGTAGGATGTGGACGTTGTATCCGCGTTTGTCCGGCACATTTGAATATCTTTGAAAATATATTGAGTGTGACCACCGAAAGTAAAGGAGTAAACGAGTAAACAGACATTGTCAACTATCAATTATCAACTAAAATATTATGGAACAACCCAAAAATCAATATATTCCTTATAAAATGCGCATTGCCAACATTGTTGAAGAAGCTCCGCTTGTTCAAACGTACCGCTTGGAATTTGTTGACGAAAAAGATGCTGCGCAATTCTCATTCAAAGCTGGACAATTTGCCGAATATGGTGTGTTTGGCGAAGGTGAAAGTACGTTTTGTATTGCTTCCGCTCCTACCCGCGAAGGTTACGTTGAGTGTACTTTCCGCAGTAGTGGACGTGTTACAAAAGCATTGGCCAATTGCGAACTGAATGACATTATCGGGCTACGTGGTCCGTTTGGAAATACTTTCCCTATCGAAGAATGGTACGGCAAAAACATTGTTTTTGTTACCGGTGGTATCGGGCTTCCTCCATTGCGCTGTGTCATATGGAACTTACTCGACCAACGCGATAAATTCGGTGAAATCTCCATTTATTACGGTGCCCGCACGGTGAATGATTTGGTATACAAAGAAGAACTGGAAGAGTGGAAAAATCGCGGCGATGTAAAACTATTTGTTACTGTCGACCCGGGAGGTGAAACACCTGAATGGAAAGGATTAGTAGGTTTTGTGCCAACTATTTTGGAACAAAATCCACCTAAAAGCGAAAACTCTATAGCCATTGTAGCTGGACCTCCTATCCTTATTAAAATGGGAATGCCTATTTTGGGCAAAAATGGTTTTGAAAACAAAAATATTTATACAACCCTCGAAAACCGTATGAAATGTGGCGTGGGCAAATGCGGACATTGCACGGTTGGTAAAACCTACGTGTGCAAAGACGGTCCGGTTTTTAGTTACGACGAAGTGCTAAATATGCCACCGGAATACTAAATCAATTAATAATTCATAGTTGGCAGTTGATAATATATCAGAGTTGTTTTAAGGTAATACTTGAGCAACTCTTTTTTTTCGTCTAATAATTACTCTGTGGAGTATAAGTGAGGCACTCCGAACTATCTCCAAGTCAATAACACACTAATTTGTATCATTCTAAATTAAGCTTTCGTATCAAAATAAGGACTCCATTTTAGTAGTGCAAGCTTTTCTTTGAGTATTTTTGACGAAAATTTATCTTTCAATATTCATTATGATTCAAGAAAAAAAGAACGTTGCCTTAAACTCTGTTATTGCAGCAGGTTTCATCACAAGTTTTAAATTGGTTGTCGGTCTGCTCACGGGCAGTTTGGGTATTCTATCCGAAGCCTTACACTCGGCACTCGATATGGTGGCAGCTGTAATTACTTTCTTCTCAGTAAAAGTTTCCGATAAACCTGCTGATAGAGAGCATAATTACGGACACGGGAAAGTAGAGAACCTTTCAGCACTAATTGAAACAATACTATTATTAGTAACCTGTGTTTGGATTATCTCCGAAGCAACCCATCGAATTATTTCGGGCAAAGGATTAGAATTAAACACTATTCAAACAATATTTAGTTTTATTGTGGTTATCACTTCCATTGCCATCGATGCATGGCGTTCGAAAAAGCTCTATGCTGTTGCCAAAAAGCACAATAGTCAGGCATTGGAAGCGGATGCGCTACACTTTTCTACCGATATTTGGAGCTCGGCAGTGGTATTGCTTGGATTGGTTTGTGTGAAAGTTTACGAATGGACTCAATGGTCTATTTTCTTTTATGCTGATTCTGTGGCTGCATTGATTGTAGCTGTAATTGTTTTGTTTGTCTCTTATCAATTGGGACGAAGGGCAATTGATGTATTGTTGGATAAATCTCCTCAAAATACCACGCAAATTGTACGGGACACCTTAAAAGAATTTCCGGAAGTAATTAAATATCATAGTTTAAAAGCCCGCACAGCCGGAGCAGATACGTTTATAAAATTCAATGTTCACTTCGATCCCGAGTTAAGCCTACGCGAAGTGCATAGCGTTTGTGATAAAATAGAATCTAACATACGGGCACTCGTACCCCGCAGCGAAGTCTATATTCACCCCGAGCCGGAGGATGCCTGCCATCTTGAAAATGAAGTAGATGATTTATTGATGTAACTGACATCAATCCTGTATCTGCCTCATATATAAAACACATATAAATTTAGCCCACCTATCAATGATCACTGACAGGTGGGCTTATTATTTTACCCTTATTCAAGTTTCAAATACTCATCTATTACAATCATCACTCTTCACTAAATTTAAGATTACTCACATAACTTCCTGTTTTAATTATTGTTATAATTTAGCTTTCAACATACTATAAATTAAATAGGCAAGTTTAAGTATGTACAAACAAAAATAATAATCTCTAAAAAATTAAGTGTATGAAGACAAAAGGTTTTTATTTAGCAATTACCCTTTTTGCTGTACTTACGTGGAGTTGCTCAAATCAGGACAGCATGAGTGACAAATCGCTTAAAAGTTCGATAGATCAAAATGCGCAAAATTTATCCTCTGCTCTTGGGCAAATCACCTCAAGTCCCGGTTATCAGGTTTTGGGTGTTACAGGAACAGCAGCAGCAAGCAGTCCTTCAATGGTGAAAGCATCGGTTGGATCGTTTGTAGTTGACTCAACCATCAGTACCATTGCCTTGGCTGATATTATGGGTGTATACAATTACAAAGCGGTAGGCTTTAAAAGAGGTGGCATGTCATTGCTTCGCTATTTTACAAAAACGGCCGATAATACTCAAATGATTGTTCGTTTGCCCGAAAGTAAAGTAAAACATTTTGGTGAAATGTTGCATTATTCGCCTGCCGATACGCTATTGGCAAATGATTACGTTATCTCTGTTTCGAAGTACGACTACAAATTTAATCGTTTTCTGGGTTGGGATTATTCATTGGCGTCTAATATTAATATCAAAAACGTAAATGCCGGCGACCTAAAAATTCAATCGTCAAGCAACAAAACCACCGGTACTAATTTCTCATCCGAATTTGCTTTTGCAAATGGTTATCTGGCTACATGCAGTTATTCGAATGGAGACACAGCTGTGTCGACCTATTCTATAACACAGGGAACTAAGATTCTTTTCGAAGAAAAATACACTGCAATTAAATCGGCAGTAACTAAAATACATCGCGAAAAATCTTATTCATTGACCATTGGTGATGTTCAAATTATCAGAGCACAAGGGAAAAACAGTTTGGATAGCGCAAAAGTATATGTAGCAGGCATGTTGCAAACAAAATCGAAAGTCGAAATTGTAAATGTATCAACGGGTGCGGTAGAAGACTCAACCAATATTTGTGTTGCCAATCATAACCGCGAGATCAAAATTACATTCGATGATGGTACAAGTTCAACCATCAGTCAATTGCTTGGAACTTCGGTCGACACCATTCGCACCTTGTTTATCTCCTTACGTCAAACCTATTTTGCAACAAACGTAGTGAACTGGATTGCCTGGGATATTTACACCAAAAAGCAATAATTTCAGATAAAATATAATCAAGAAGTTGAACCGTTCGTATTTTAAATGTGTTTGTACGTTTAAAATGATCCAACTTCAACTAAATTTAAAAAGTGAGGGGAAGTTTTTATACTTCTCCTCACTTTTTAAATAATAGTTCTATGGGTGAATCAATTCTACATGCATTTCGTTTTAATTCAAAACAAAATGCTTAACAAAAAGCTCATTTTAAAAGCAAAATCCGTATCTTTGCACAAAATTTATTGCATATGTTTACAACAGAAATAGAAACCTTTATAAAAGAGAGAAATTATCCCAGATTTGAACCAAAAGCTATTTTCTTTGACATGGATGGAGTACTTTTCGATTCGATGAAACATCATGCTTCATCGTGGGTAAAAGCCATGTTAAAAGTAGGATTACCATTCACCGAACATGAAGCATTTATGAACGAAGGACGCACAGGTGCTTCCACTATTGATGAAGTTTTCATTAAGATATATGGAAGAAATGCTACAGATGAAGAAAAACAACAAATATATCATTTGAAATCGGATTATTTCGAGTTGTGTGGTAAACCGGAACGAATGCCATTTGCAATGGAATTGCTAAAAAAAGTGAAGTCACAACATATGGATATTTTCGTTGTAACAGGTTCCGGCCAACCAACATTAATTGATAGTTTGGATGGTAATTTCCCGGGAATGTTTCATAAAGAAAAAATGGTCACTGCCTACGACGTAAAACATGGTAAACCACATCCTGAGCCTTATCTGATGGCTTTAAAAAAATCGGGACTGCAACCATGGGAAGTGCTCGTTATCGAAAATGCACCACTTGGAGTAGAATCGGCTACTTCAGCAGGACTTTTTACCATAGCGGTAAATACTGGTCCACTGGATGCAGCCGTATTGGTCAACAGCGGAGCCGACATTGTGCTGGATGATATGGAAAACCTGTATGAGAAATGGGATGTATTTTCAAAAAAAGTTTCATCGTACAATCAACAATAGAATTTACAAAACACGAAATAAATTTGTATGGAAGTAATTAAATACCCGGCTCGTACTGAATGGGCATCACTCCTCACCCGTCCTACTTTCGATAGCACCTCGTTATTCGACACAGTACAAAAAATACTTGATGAAGTACGCACTTCGGGCGATAAAGCCGTGATGAAATTCACCAAACAATTCGATAAAGTAGAGCTTTCTCAGTTGGAAGTAACCAAAGAAGAAATGCTTGAAGCCGAATTGCTGGTATCGTCCAACTTGAAACAAGCCATAGAAATGGCTCGTCGAAATATTTGGAAGTTCCATTCCGAGCAACAACAAGATTTACCTGAGATTCAAACTTCACCGGGCGTCTTTTGCTGGCAAAAAGCCATAGCAATCCAAAAAGTAGGACTATACGTTCCGGGAGGCACTGCACCCTTATTTTCTACTGTTTTGATGTTGGGAATTCCAGCGCAAATTGCCGAATGTAAGGAAATAGTATTATGTACACCGCCCAATAAGGAAGGAAAAATACACCCTGCAGTGTTGTATGCAGCTAAAGTGGCCGGCATTCATCGCATTTTCAAAGTGGGTGGCACACAAGCTATTGCAGCTATGGCTTTCGGAACAGAAACTGTTCCGAAAGTATATAAAATTTTTGGCCCTGGTAATCAATATGTCACTGCGGCTAAGCAATTGGTTTCATTGCGCGACGTGGCTATCGACATGCCTGCAGGTCCTTCGGAAGTAGAAGTAATAGCTGACGACTCGGCCAATCCGGCCTTTGTTGCTGCCGATTTACTCTCACAAGCCGAACATGGTGTTGACAGCCAATCTATCCTGATTACTGTTAGTGAGAAGCTGGTAGATTTAGTATTGGAACAAGTTGAATTGCAGGTAGAACAATTACCTCGCAAAGAGTTGGCACGCAAATCATTGAAAAATAGTAAAATTATCGTTGTGAAAACACTCGAAGAAGCAGTGGAGATGACCAATGAATATGCTCCTGAACACCTTATCATTTCTACCCGATATTATATGGGAGTAGCAGCAAATATAGTGAATGCAGGTTCAGTATTCCTTGGAAACTACACGCCGGAGAGTGCCGGTGACTATGCTTCGGGCACAAATCATACTTTACCAACTAACGGATATGCTAAAGCGTATAGCGGTGTGAATCTCGATAGCTTTATCCGCAAAGTTACTTTTCAGCAAATTACTCAGGAAGGTTTGACTAATTTGAGCAATGCCATCATTTTAATGGCCGAAAGCGAAGAATTACAAGCACACAGTAATGCGGTTAAAGTAAGATTGCAGGAAGAAAAAGAGGTTATTGAAACCTATAGCAGCCATAGACGTTAGCAGTAACCAGTGAACTGTAACCAGTTATCAGTAACCAGTGTAAACGAGTTAACCTGTAGACAAGTACACAGGCAATTTATTAGATACGCACGATAATAACAATAAATAACGCCGAAGGCAACTATCGCGAACGAAGTGAGTATAATAACACAAACGAAGTGAGTAAATAACACGAAGTAAGAAAAATGAATTTAGATAAGCTTTTAAGAAATAATATCCGTTCCCTTCAACCCTACTCTTGCGCTCGCGACGAGTTCAAAGGGGAAGCGTCGGTTTACATGGATGCGAACGAGAATCCCTACAATGCACCTTTTAATCGCTACCCTGATCCTTTACAATGGGAAGTGAAAGAACAAATCACCCGCGTGAAGGGTGTTCCTGCCGAAAATATCTTTTTGGGCAATGGAAGTGATGAGCCGATTGATTTATTGTTCCGGGCCTTCTGCGAACCGCGCATCGACAATGTAGTTGCTATTGAGCCAACGTATGGCATGTACAAAGTGAGTGCAAACATAAATGACGTGGAATACCGCAAGGTATTATTGGATGAAAACTTTCAATTCTCGGCTGATAAGTTACTCGATGCAACAAATCTGTATACCAAGATTATATGGCTTTGCTCCCCTAATAATCCCACAGGTAATAGTTTAGACCGTAACGAAATTATAAAACTATTGGCTTCATTCGAAGGAATAGTGGTACTGGACGAAGCCTACATAGACTTTGCTTCTGAAGGCAGTTTCTCGGAAATGCTATCGAACTATCCAAACCTGGTGATTCTGCAAACATTCTCCAAAGCCTGGGGAAGTGCTGCTATCCGCTTGGGAATGGCATTTGCCTCAACCGAAATAATAGCGGTGCTCAATAAAATAAAATACCCTTACAATATCAATATACTGACCCAAAAACAAGCCTTATCGGCACTAAAAAACGATATCCAGGTAAAACAATGGGTTAAAACATTGCTCAACGAGCGCGCCGTATTAGTAGAGGCATTACAACAATTATCGATTGTTCAACACATTTACCCTACGGATGCCAATTTTGTGTTGGTAAGAGTGGATGATGCAAATGCACTGTATCACTATTTAGTTGACAAGAGCATTATTGTTCGTAACCGGAATACGGTTTCGTTGTGCCTGGGTTGTGTGCGCATAACAGTTGGAACTCCCGAAGAGAATAGAATTCTATTGGAAGAGTTGAAGAAATTTTAATTACAACTTATTTTATACAAGTACGACGTGTAGTTTGAAACTATACGCCGTATTTGTATTTTCAAATACCATTTTAATTAGCAAGTAAAACAACTGTCAACGCAATGATTGCAGGCAGAGCCTGAACAAAAAATATCTTTTTATCTGCAGTAACGGCGCCATAAATTCCGGCTATAGTTACACAGCTCAGAAAGAATACCGAGATATTTGTTTTCCATAAAATATCGGATATAAAAAAGGTCCATACTAAACCGGCTGCTAAAAACCCATTGTACAAGCCCTGATTAGCGGCTAACCCTTTGGTGGGCTTAAACAGTTCATCGGGTAATGACTTGAATGTCTTTTTTCCTGCCGACTCCCAGGCAAACATTTCCATCCATAAAATATAGATATGTTCGAGTGCCACCAGTGCAATTAAAAGCGATGCTATTATTCCCATAAGTTATTGTTTGTATACTACTTAGCTACGACTATATTGAAAGTTGTTTACACATTTTATAGTGAGGAATATTTATCTCCAAAAACTCGTCGCTGATAATTTCATATCCTAGTTTGTCGTAAAATCCAACGGCAGGCTTTCGGGCATTGAGCAACATAGTCTTAAATCCTCTCATTTTCGAGGATTCTTCAGCAAACACAACCAACGCCCGTCCAATATTCAACGATCTCCAATCCTCGTCAACCGCCACTTGTCTCATTTTTATTTCATCGGCATTTAATCTGGTCAGAATAAGTACGCCAACCATATCATTATTCACAAATGCACCAATGTGTACATCGTCCTTTTCTGCATCCAGATTGGCATCATATAAACTCATCCCTAAAGGTTTTCTGAGAACTTTATCTCTCAAAACCAGTTCCTTTGTATAATCGGGAGTATTATAACTAATCTCTCTGATTTGTATTTTATCTCTGTTCTCAATCATCAGTACCTCCTTTCATAATTATTTCAAACTTACCATCTAACATTCTATAGTTTAGATTAGTTTTTACTTCTCTAAAAAATCCTTCTGTAAATGGTTTTAATTTCGGCAAAAATACAACTAGTTTTAATAAAATCAAATAAATACCTCGTTGTATATATATATTAATTTTAAATTATTTGTATCTTTGAACATTAATTATATATAATTGTTTTTCAGACTTAGGGACAAACTGTTTTTCAGCTCTTTTATGTAAATAAGCTATAAAACCGGGTGCTTTTAAGTCTGACTTTTTATGTATTTCGGTTGATAAATATTTTATCTGTGTACTATTTATAAAGCTATAAATAGTATTTATACGTATTTTTATCGCGTTCGTCCCCCTTTTTTCTTTGGTTCAACGAGTTTAACAGATAAGCCAGTATGAAAAAGATTACTTTTGAACCATAGAAATACTCAGTGCCAAAAACAAATTTAAACCAATAATTATTTCACGCATGTTCAGAAAAAAGAAACAGATGCTACTGCTGGTAGCTATGATCCTGGGAGGAACATTACTTTCCTTTGCTCAGGAAACCGAAAAACTATCTCTTGAGAAGTCCATAAAAATGGCTTTACAAAACAACACTAACATTATCAACTCAAAGATCGATCTTAAAATTGCCCAAAAGAAAATTTGGGAAACAACTGCTATGGGTTTACCGCATGTTGATGTAAAATCGAGTTATCAACATCTCTTTTCTGTTCCGGTTCTGAGTTTTCCCGGTACACAGCTATCGAAAACCCGTGTTCCAATGGACCCAGCTACCGGATTAGGTACTACAAGTGAACTTCAATTATCTACCGGCGAAAACATATATATGAATAATGTTGCCGGAACTCCCATTGCTCTTGGAATAAAAGATAACATCACTGCCGATCTTACTATTTCGCAATTAATTTTTAGTGGATCGTACATTGTAGGTTTGCAGGCTATAAAAGTGTATTACAATTTCTCAAAACAAAGTGATGAGAAAACAAAACTCGATGTAGTTGAAACGGTCGTAAATACCTATCACATGTTGCAATTGGCCGAAGAGAGTCGTAAGATTTTAGCTCTAAATCTTAAAAATATCAACAAAACATTGTCAGAAATATCCGAGATGAATAAACAAGGATTTCTTGAAAAAACGGATGTTGATCAACTGGAGGTTACTGCCAATAATGTTCGAAATATGATGAACCAAATTGATAGCAACCTGGATTTGGGGTATCGTTTATTAAAGATTCAATTAGGATTACAAGAATCTGCTAAATTTGAGCTTGCTGATGAAATGGAATCGAACGATTCACTTGTAAAAACAAGCATGCAACTTACAGCGGAACAATTCAATATAAACAGAAATGTGGATTATCAGCTTATTCAATCAGCCGAGAAAATAGCGAAACTGGATTTGAGCCTTTCTAAAATGACTTTTTTACCAACTATATCAGGATTTTACAATCACAATGAGAAATTAAACAACACTGCTTTCAATTTTTCGCCAAAGGATTTGGTGGGTATCAATCTTACTCTACCCATTTTTAGTAGTGGCGAACGGTTAGCTGTTGTATCGCAAAAACGCATGTCGTTGGAAAAGGCGCAGAACACAAGCAAATATGTATCCAGTAGTTTGCAGATGCAGGCAAGCCAGTATCAGACCGATGTAAAATTAAAACTGGAAAGATATCTGAATCAGAAAAAAAGCAAAGAACTTTCCGACGATATATATCAACGAACAATGGAAAAGTACAAACAGGGAATGTCATCGAGTATGGATTTAATGACCAGCCAGAACCAATACCTGACTAACCTAACCAATTACTATCAAAGCATATATGATTTACAGGGTGCCAGATCAAAATTGGAAAAAATGTACAATATCAATCAGGACAGTTTAAATAAATAAGTAGTTACGAGTTACAAGTCTACTTATCTGAATATTACAAAAAAAAGTCGCTAAAACACTAAATTACTTAGACACTAAAACATAATTACAATGAGAAAAATTATTTATTATTCAGTACTCATCGTTTTTTTATCGTCGTGCTCATCCTCCGACAAAAAAGCTGATCTAGCCAAACTAAAAGTTCAACGTGATCAGCTAAACACCGAAATTTCAAAGCTTGAAAATGAAGTCAATCCAGGAAATAAGAATGACTCTAAATCCGTAACTGTAAGTGTTACAGATGCTGTTGAAACAGTATTTAATCATTATATTCAGGTTCAGGGCACCGTAGACGGTGATCAGAACATTGCTGTCAGCCCACAGATACCGGGTATTGTTACTGCAGTTTATGTAAAAGAAGGATCAAATGTGGGTAAAGGTCAGTTATTGGCCGAACTCGATGGTCGGGTTTTGAAGCAATCGCTCGAAGAAGTAAAAACACAACTTGTACTTGCCAATAGTATTTTCCAGAAACAAAGTGCACTTTGGGATAAAAAAATTGGCAGTGAGGTTCAATACCTTCAGGCAAAAACCAATAAAGAATCATTGGAACAACGTTTGGGAACAATGAGAGAACAGCTTAAGCAAGCCAGAATAGTGTCTCCAATTTCCGGAACGGTTGAAAGTGTGCCTTTACGCGTTGGACAAAGCGTATCACCAGGTGTACCTACTTCTACCATTCGTGTTATCAATATGAGTGTGGCTAAAATTTCAGCAGATGTTTCGGAAGCATACGCAAGTCGCATACACGATGGTAATTCGGTATTGGTAAACTTCCCTGATGTAGGCAAAGATATTGAAACAAAACTTAGTTTTGCCGGGCGATTTATCGACCCCACCAACCGTACTTTTAAAGTTGAATGTAAAATCTCATCCAAGGATTTGGTGCTACGTGCCAATATGATTGCGTATATAAAGATTAAGGATTATAGTAATAGCAAAGCCATCAGTTTGCCGGTAAACTATGTTCAAAATGACCAAAAGGGCAAATTTATTTATGTAGCCAAACAAAAAGGTACCAGTTGGATAGCCGAGAAAAGAATAATCAAAACCGGAAAAGATTACGATGGACTTGTTGAAGTTCTTGAAGGACTTAATACCGGTGAAAAAATTGTTTCAGCAGGCTTTCAAAATCTGAATGCCGGTTCAAGTATAGTTTTCTAATTTCCAAAAATGACCAATATGCCGAAAGAAAACAAGTTTAAGCAGTTTTTTGCAACGAACTGGGCCATCGATAACAGAACAAGTGTTTATGTACTTGCCGTCCTGATTACGATTCTGGGGATGATGAATTATTACTCTATCCCCAAGGAACAGTTTCCGCAAGTAGTTATACCCTATATAGTTGTCAATACAGCATACCCCGGGACTTCACCCGAGGATATTGAGAATTTGGTGACCCGCCCTATCGAGAAACAACTGAAATCTATAGCCGATGTAAAGAAGATGACCAGTAGTTCGGTTCCTGACTTCTCATCCATCATCGTTGAGTTTGATCCCGATCTGTCCATCGAAACTGCCAAGCAACGGGTGCGAGATGCTGTGGATAAGTCAAAAAGCGATTTGCCTACCGACTTACCCACTCAACCCTCTATTATGGACATTGATATTTCGGAGATGCCGGTTATGTACCTCAATATATCGGGGAATTATGATTTGGATAAACTGAAACATTATGCCAAAATAGCTCAGGATAAAATTGAAGGTCTGAAAGAAATTACCCGTGTGGATATTGTTGGTGCACTCGATCGTGAAATTCAGATTAATGCCGATATTTTCAAAATGCAGGTCGCAAAAGTGACGTTCAGTGACATCGAGCGGGCTGTGGCTATGGAAAACATGACCATTTCAGGAGGTTCGCTAACGAATAATGGTATAAGAAATTCGGTTCGTATCAAAGGACAGTTTGCTGATGTGGAAACATTGAAAAATATTGTAGTTCATTCGTCAAGCGGTGCTTATGTAAAGCTTACCGACATTGCCGAAGTGGAAGACAGCCATAAGGAACAGGAAAGTTTTGCCCGTTTGGATGGTAAAAATGTAATCACCCTCAACGTGGTAAAAAAGAGTGGAGCTAACCTCCTTGATGCCTCGGATCAGATTAAAGATATTGTAGACAATCAACTGAAAGGGCATGAATTTCCGAAGGATATGGAAATTACCATTACCGGCGATCAGAGTCGTTTTACCCGGAATACTCTTGAAGAATTGAACAACACTATTATTATCGGTTTCATCTTAGTTACCATTGTGTTGATGTTCTTTATGGGTTTCACCAATGCATTTTTTGTTGGGTTATCCGTTCCGCTCTCCATATTTGTGGCATATCTGGTTCTTCCGGGATTAGGTTTCACCATGAACATGATTGTGATGTTTGCCTTTATTTTTGCGTTGGGAATTGTGGTGGACGATGCCATTGTGGTGATTGAAAATACCCACCGTCTGCATCGTTTACATCCCGATATCAATATAGCAGCAAAAATGGCAGCCGGCGAAGTGTTTATGCCTATTTTATCCGGCACACTAACCACACTTGCTCCTTTCTTTCCGTTGGCTTTCTGGCCGGGAATAGTGGGTCAGTTTATGCATTATCTGCCGGTAACGCTTATCATAACCTTGTTTGCATCGCTCTTTGTGGCCTACGTATTCAATCCGGTATTTGCAGTGTCGTTTATGAAACACGAGTACGACAATGATGTAAAACTGAAGCAAAGTGCATGGAAACGCTATAAAACGGTAATTATCGTTATGCTTTCTTTTGCAGTCATCTTTTACCTCACTAAATCATACGGGCTGGCTAACTTCCTGGTGTTTGGTGTGTTGATGTTACTGTTTTATCATTATGTACTGGTAAATGCGATTAATACATTCCAGGAAAAAATATGGCCTTACTTTATGAGGATGTACGAACGCCAATTGACTTCAATTCTTCAGGGATCACGTCCGTTATGGATTTTTGGAGGAATGATTGCTCTTTTCTTTATCACCATTTTCATAACAGGAGCTGTAAAACCGAAGGTGCTGTTTTTCCCTGAGAATGATCCGAACAATATCTATGTTTACATCAAAATGCCGGGCGGAACTCATCAGAATGTAACCGACAGCATCACCAACATTGCAGAACAAAGGGTGTATAAAGCATTAGGTAAACACAATCCAGATGTCGAATCCATCATTTCGAATGTTACCATTGGTGCTGAGGAACAAGGATTTGCATCTACCGGTAACCCATTCAACAAAGGAAAAGTCTCTGTCAATTTTATAGAGAGTAAACTACGTTCTACAGGGATTTCAACCACTGAATACATGGGCATTATCCGTAAAGAAGTGGCCGATATTCCCGGTGCTGAAATTACGGTTGACAAAAACAGAAATGGACCGCCGACTGGAAAACCGATTAACATTGAGATTACAAGTGAAAATCTGGAGACCCTCGTAACTGATGCTTTTGCTTTTCAGACTTATCTTGATTCGTTGAAGATTCCGGGAGTTGAAGATTTGAAAACCGACTTCGAAACAAATTCTCCTGAAATCAGCGTAAAAATTGATCGTGACCGTGCGCAGCGACTTGGCCTTTCAACTGGTCAAATTGGGATGGAAATAAGAACTGCTCTGTATGGAAAAGAAATATCGAAACTGAAACAGGATGAGGATGAATACCCGATTATGGTTCGTTATAACAAGATTACCCGCGACAATATCAATGCGTTGGTAAATTTGGAAATCACCTATCGGGATATGAATTCCGGTCAGTTGCGCAGCATTCCATTGTCGACTGTGGCTACAATCAATTACACGTCATCCTATGCCGGAATTAAACGCCTTAATCAGAAGCGGGTTATCACTGTATATTCTAATGTATTATCGGGTTATTCTGCCAACGACATCGTACCTGTTATCACCCGGGAAGCAAAGAAGTTTCATTTCCACGAAGGAACAAATGTGAAACTAACCGGTGAGCAGGAAGATCAGGCCGAAACAGCTAACTTCCTGATGAAGGCTATGATTATTGCACTGGGTGCTATTTTCTTTATTCTTATCACGCAATTTGGTTCTGTAAGCAAATCTCTGATCATTTTGAGTGAGGTTATTTTCAGTATCATCGGTGTGTTGCTTGGAGTGATGATTTTCCACATGGATTTGGTGATTATGATGACCGGGCTTGGTGTAGTGGCACTTGGAGGTATTGTCGTCCGAAACGGGATATTGATTGTGGAATTTATTGATGTCAAGAAAAAAGAAGGACTGCGTACACGTCGTGCCATTATCGAAGGAGGTAAAACACGTATTACGCCAGTGATCCTTACCGCAACCGCCACTATGCTCGGACTTGTACCATTGGCTGTGGGAATGAATATCGACTTTACCACGATGTTTACAGAGTTGAATCCACACATCTACTTTGGTGGCGATAATGTTGCCTTCTGGGGTCCGCTGGCATGGTCTATCATCTTTGGATTAAGCTTTGCCACTTTCCTTACCTTGATGTTCGTTCCGGCTTTGTATGAGCTCGACTACACCATGAAATTGAAAATGGCAAGACGTAAAAATCAAAAGCTTATAAAGAAATTGAATAAATAATATTCTATAGTGGTTTACATAATAGAGGGAATTTCTCCACAAGAACTTGGAGAATAATGAACATAAATTTAGTAATCCTACATACACAAAACCGACTCAACGATACACAAAGCTTGCTCGATGATGCACAAAGCCTGCTCTATGATACACAAAACCAGCTCGACGATGCACAAAGCTTGATCAATCATACGCAAAGCCTGATCAACGATACACAAAGCTCGCTCAATGATGCACAAAATCTGCTCGACAATATAGTAAAGATGGCGATGGCGAGCATATAATGAGCGATGACACTTAAATAATTGGCGATGGCGGGTGTATAATGAGTGATGACACCTATATAATTGGCGATGGCGGGTGTATAATGAGTGATGACACCTATATAATTGGCGATGGCGAGTGTATAATGAGTGATGACACCTATATAATTGGCGATGACGG
>Ga0209123_1000267_pt1 | contig 74913 bp, 55 predicted proteins | sample BarGraIncu00431A_FD_184500 | JGI IMG/M metagenome (GOLD analysis project Ga0209123, IMG submission 184500) | Arctic peat soil microbial communities from Barrow, Alaska, USA - Barrow Graham LP Incubations 004-31A (SPAdes) (version 2) | ecosystem: Environmental > Terrestrial > Soil > Wetlands >... | reverse complement strand
AATTATATTTTCTATATGGCTAATATCTGAAAATAAATCTATAAATATAAGAACAAAATAATTATTTTGAAAAGTTTTAAAAACATACAAAAGAAAAAAAATATACAAAAGATAAAAAAGATATGAAATATACGATAAATTAAATAAGGGTTATGATTAATTTCATAACCCTTATTTAATTTGATAACTAAAACGTACAGAATAGTTAATCTGTACGTTTTAGTAGCCCATATTATCTAGTAAAAATATTATTACAATTTATAAATTTATTAAGCTTAATTAATGAATTCGATAAAACCAAGTAGTATCAGAAGTAAACCTGAAAGTAATGGTGCATATTTACCAAAAATTTCACCTAATACATGATTGCCTACAGCTCTACCAAATATAATGGTAAAAAAACTTAATATAAATGTAGATATGACTGTAAGCTGAATATTGACTCCAGTTATGCTTGCAGCGACTCCGGTTCCTACATTGTTAAAGGTTAATCCCAAGGCTACAATAAAAGCTTCTTTCATATTTATATCTCCAGAACTATCTAAATCTGATTTTTGAGCGTATTCAATCATATCAGTAATATTTTTTAAGGCAAGTTCTTTTGATTTAGTGTTATTTACAAGTTTTGTTATGCTTTGGATTATAAAATATACGCCTAGGATAATAATAACGGTGGCACCTAACCTATTAGCCACAGAACGCGGTAAAAATTTTGATATATATACTCCGGCGAGCATTGATAATAATGTTCCTATAGATGTAACTAATGCTATTATAAGATTTGCGATTATACCTATTTTTACTTTTTTTATTCCGTAAGCTATTCCTACAACTACGTTATCTAGGTTAGAGGATAAGCTAAATGATAATGCTGATAGAATAAAACCCATATATGTTCTCCTTTTTCATCATTTACAATCTAATATATGATTATAAATTTATAAGGTGAGTAAGCTATAGATGAGTTCTTCTTAATAAATATTTAATAATTATTATTGACTGATATTTAATATTAATGTAAAATATCAATTATTAGCGTGAGATTATTTAAAGGGTATGTTGACATATGAAAAATTTATAGTTAAAATGTAAGTAGCGAACAAACGTTCAGATAAAGGAATACAAGGCGGTGATTTTATGAATGAGTTTAAGTTGCATTCAAAGTTCAAACCCACCGGAGATCAACCACAAGCTATTGATAGTCTTGTGCGCGGAATTGAGGAGGGTAAAAAGTATCAGACTCTTTTAGGAGTAACTGGATCAGGTAAGACGTTTACCATGGCTAATATTATTGAGAGAGTTCAGAAACCTACATTAGTACTTGCTCATAATAAAATCTTAGCGGCGCAACTTTGCTCAGAGTTTAGGGAGTTTTTTCCTGATAATTGTGTTGAGTATTTTGTGTCATATTATGATTATTATCAGCCTGAAGCTTATATAGCGCAGACGGATACGTTTATAGAGAAAGATTCATCAGTTAATGATGATATTGATAAATTAAGACATTCAGCTACATCGGCATTGCTTGAGCGTAATGACGTTATCGTTGTGGCTTCTGTTTCATGTATATATGGGCTTGGTAATCCTGAGGAGTATAAAAAACTCACAGTGTCCTTAAGGGTTGGTATGGAAAAGGATAGAAATGAGGTAATAAGGCATTTAGTGGACATACAGTACGAGAGAAATGACATTAATTTTATTCGCGGAACTTTTAGAGTTCGCGGAGACATTATTGATATATTCCCTGCATCATCATCTAGTGAAGGAATTAGAGTAGAGTTTTTTGGGGATGAGATAGAAAAGATTAGATCGTTTGATTCTCTTACAGGAGAAATTACTGGAAATAGAAAACATGTATCTATATTTCCGGCTTCCCATTTTGCGACTTCGAAAGATAAATTAGAGATTGGGATAGCTCAAATAGAGCAGGAACTAGAGCAAAGATTAAAGGAACTTATAGGTCAAGATAAAGCTTTAGAGGCTCAAAGACTTAAGCAAAGAACGAACTATGATATTGAGATGATGCGTGAGGTTGGTTATTGCACTGGTATTGAGAATTATTCTAGGATATTAGATGGCAGGCCTGCAGGGACAGCTCCTCAAACCTTGATGCAATATTTTCCGGATGATTATTTAATGTTTATAGATGAGAGTCACGTAATGTTACCACAGGTGAGGGCTATGTTTGGAGGAGATAAATCAAGGAAAACTAATTTAATTGAATATGGATTTAGGCTTCCATCCGCATATGACAATAGACCCTTAACTTTTCCAGAGTTTGAGAATAGTTTAAATCAAACAGTTTTCGTAAGCGCTACTCCTAGTACTTATGAGGCAGAGCATAGTGAGAATGTAGCTGAGCAAGTAATTAGACCTACGGGACTACTTGACCCTGAAATAATTATAAGGCCTGTTAAAGGGCAAATAGATGATTTATATGCTAGCATTCAGGAAACAATAGATAGAGGGTTCAGAGTTTTAGTTACTACGCTTACTAAAAAAATGTCGGAGGATTTGACTAAATACTTTAAAGAAATGAATATGAAAATAACTTATCTACATTCTGATATTGATACTATAGAAAGAATGAAGATAATTCAGGACCTTAGGCTTGGAACATTTGATGTGCTTGTAGGTATAAATCTTTTAAGAGAAGGACTAGATATTCCAGAGGTAGCTCTTGTTGCAATTCTTGATGCAGATAAGGAAGGCTTTTTGCGTTCTGAAACATCGCTTATCCAAACGGTAGGTAGAGCTGCGAGAAATTCAGAGAGTAAGGTAATAATGTATGCAGACAGAATTACAAAGTCTATGAAGAAGTGTATAGATGAAACAGCAAGGCGTAGGATAATTCAAATGGAATATAATGAAGAGCACAATATAGTGCCAACTACTATTGTTAAAGATATTAGGGATGTAATTGGTGCTGTAATGGTAGCCGAGGATGAGGTTGTATATGAAACTCTTGAGGCTGCAATGGGTGCAAATTATGATGAAACTAAGAAGTTAATGGATAAATATGAGAATGAGATGAAGCAGTCAGCTAAGGATTTACATTTTGAAAGAGCTGCTCAGATTAGAGATATACTTTATAAACTTAAGAAACAGATTAAGGAAGTTTAATTATTATTAATAGTAAGAGCAGCATTATTACTATTACAATGCAGAGGAGATAACATGAGAGATAAGATTTTTATAAAAGGCGCTAAGGTTCACAATTTAAAAAATGTTGATTTGGAGATACCAAGGGATAAGTTTGTTGTGTTTACTGGACTTTCGGGATCTGGTAAATCATCACTGGCTTTTGATACATTATATGCTGAAGGACAAAGAAGGTATGTAGAGTCACTTTCAGCTTATGCAAGGCAATTTTTAGGCAATATGGACAAACCGGATGTTGAATACATAGAGGGGTTATCTCCTGCTATTTCTATAGACCAGAAAACAACTAACAGAAATCCACGTTCTACAGTGGGTACTGTTACAGAAATATATGATTATTTGAGACTTCTTTATGCTAAAGTTGGAACACCTCATTGCCCTAAATGTGGCAAGGAGATTACTCAGCAGACGGTAGATCAAATGGTGGATAGAATAATGGATTTGCCTGAAAAAACTAAGATTTCAATTTTGTCTCCTATTATAAGAGGGAAAAAGGGTGAACATCTCAAAGTAATAGAGAATATTAAAAAGAACGGATTTGTACGTGCGCGAATAGACGGTAATGTTGTTGAACTTATGGAAGAAGATATAAAGCTTGCTAAAACTAAGAAACATAGCATAGAAATAGTAATAGACAGAATTTCTGTTAAAGAAGAGGTTCGCGGTAGGCTTTCTGAATCTTTAGAGAGTGCTTTGAAACTAGCTGAAGGTACTGCTATCGCCAGTATTTCTGGTGGAGAGGATATACTTTTTAGTGAACATTTTGCTTGCATAGATTGTGGAATTAGTCTTGGAGAATTAGCACCTAGGATGTTTTCATTTAATTCGCCATTTGGCAAGTGTGACACCTGCGATGGTCTTGGTACACTTATGGAAATTGATGAGGATTTAATAATACCAGATAAAAGTAAAAGTATTAAAGAAGGCGCTATTTTGTCTTTTGGTGAAGGTAGCCTTAAGGAGGATTCCTGGACTTTTTCAGTTCTAAGGGCATTAAGCCTCAAATATAAGTTTAGTTTAGATACAGCTATAGAAGATTATGACCCTGAAACTCTTAAAATGCTTTTATACGGAACTAATGGAGAAAAAGTTAAGGTGGAGTACGTTAAGGAATATAGATCAGGTACTTTTAATCACTCTTATGAAGGTATTATCAATAACTTAAAACGGAGGTATTTTGAAACCTCGTCTGATTATATAAAAAGAGATGTAGAACAATATATGGGTGATAATGCATGTCCTAAGTGCAAAGGTGCAAGGTTAAGTCCGGAAGCTTTAGCAGTAACGGTTGGTGGCAAGAATATAAGTGAGTTTTGTGGACTATCAATAACAGATGAAGCAACATTTTTACAAGATATAGAATTATCAGAGAAAAATAAGATTATATCCAATCAAATTTTTAAGGAAATAAATGACAGACTTAATTTTCTTAAAGATGTTGGACTGGATTATTTGAATTTATCTAGATCAGCTGGAACATTGTCTGGTGGAGAAGCGCAGAGAATAAGACTAGCAACTCAGATTGGTTCTAGTTTGATGGGCGTTTTATATATTTTAGATGAACCTAGTATTGGTCTTCATCAAAGAGATAATGATAAACTTATTAAGACATTAAAACATTTAAGAGATATAGGTAATACACTCATAGTTGTAGAACATGATGAAGATACTATGAAGGCAGCAGATTTTATTGTAGATGTTGGGCCCGAGGCTGGAGAACATGGTGGAGAAATTGTGGTTGCAGGAACAATTGAGGATGTTAAAAACTGTGAAAGATCAATTACCGGTCAGTATTTAAGTGGTAAAAAGAAAATTGATGTACCGGAAAAAACTAGAGTATCTAATGGTCATAGTATAAAAATACTTAATGCGAGGCAGAATAACCTTAAGAACGTTAGTGTAGACTTCCCGCTTGGAGTATTTACTGCAGTAACTGGAGTTTCGGGTTCAGGAAAAAGCACTTTAGTTAATGAAATTCTATTTAAAGGTCTTAATAAAAAAGTTAATAAATCTAAAAAAAATGCGGGTCTACATAAGGATATTTTAGGTGCAGAAAACATAGATAAAATTATAAACATTGACCAAGGGCCGATAGGTCGTACTCCAAGATCTAATCCAGCTACATACACAGGTGTATTTGATGTAATTCGTGATGTGTTCTCAATGAGCGCAGAAGCAAAAATCAGAGGATATAAGCCTGGTAGATTTAGTTTTAATGTAAAGGGTGGAAGATGTGAGGCTTGCAGGGGCGATGGAATAATAAAAATAGAAATGCAATTTTTGTCTGATGTATATGTTCCTTGTGAGGTTTGCAAAGGTAAAAGATATAATAGAGAAACTCTAGAGGTTAAATATAAAGGTAAAAATATTGATCAGATACTGAATATGACGGTGGAGGAAGCTGTAAAATTCTTTGAAAATATTCCTAGAATTTATAGCAAACTTAAGACTCTTATGGATGTTGGGCTTGGGTACGTAAGGCTAGGTCAACCTTCAACACAATTATCTGGTGGTGAGGCTCAAAGGATTAAACTTGCCTCAGAACTCTCTAAGAGGAGTACTGGTAAAACATTTTATATTTTAGATGAGCCGACTACAGGACTTCATATTGATGATGTTAGTAAACTTATATTAATACTGCAAAGACTAGTGGATTCAGGAAATACAGTAGTTGTGATTGAGCATAATTTAGATGTTATAAAGTGCGCGGATTACGTTATAGACTTAGGTCCTGAGGGTGGAGACAAGGGAGGTACCATTTTGTGCAAAGGAACGCCAAAAGAAATATCTTTAAATGTAAATTCATATACAGGACAATATCTTAAAAAAATGTTATAATTCATATTAAGCTAGCATAATACTATGCTAGCCTTTTATTATTTTTTAGTGAGGAGAAATTCATTATGGCTAAGATAAGCTTGATTATGAGATATGCAATTATAGCGATTATTTACATTATAATAATATTTGCCTTAAAAATAATGTATAAAGACATTAAGGGTGGTTCAAAAAAGAAACCGGTGGCACGAAAAACTATGGGGCTTGAAGTTATGGAAAGAGGAGAAAATTTTAACTTAAGACAAGGTGCGGTTATACCTCTAAATGATGAGCTTACTATAGGCAGAAAGGCAGACAATCTTTTGATTTTGGGTGATAAGTATGTGTCGTCACTTCATGCAAAAATATATTTGAAAAACACAGATTATATACTGAAAGATTTACGTAGTACAAATGGTACTTTAAAGAACAATAAAAAGGTAACAGATAGTGTAGTTATAAAAAAAGGTGACGAAATTAAAATAGGCACCTCAGTTTTCAAGGTTATAGGGTAAATTATGAACGCAGGTGAGGTGATAGTATGGAAAGTATAAAGGAAGAGAAAAAACTTCTTATGTATACTTATCTTTTAGGTATAGTTTTGTTTTTTAATTTATTTTTTATTGGCAAGGACGGATTTGATAAAGGCGCATTAATAATGGGTGTTATAATATGCTTCATTTTTGCATATTCTCATTTTATTATAAGAAGATTTTTTCCTGACGGTGATAAATACATATTACTGTTTTCAAATGTTTTGGCAGTTATAGGCATGGGAATGATATATAGGTTGGATTCGCCTATGGCTCTAAAACAACTTATATGGTATACCGTTGGAATTGCAGTATTCATTTTGGTAGTAGTACTTATGCCAAGTCTATCTAAGTTTGGAAAGTACAAATATTTTTATATGATATGCACGCTTATACTTATGTCTATGGGAAGTATATTTGGGGACCCAACTAATGGATCTAAAAACTGGATAAGCATAGCCGGTTTTACTTTTCAACCAACAGAATTCGGTAAATTATCATTGGTAGCATATTTAGCGGCATCATTACAATATTATGGAAAAAATCTAAAGGATAAGGCAGAACTATTAAAAATTAAAGCCTTAATTGAACCTGGAATTGTAGTTATGATATCTCTTGGGTTTATGGTAACACAGAAGGATTTGGGATCAGCACTTATATTTTTTGCTATTTCAATAACGATGTTATATATTGCTACTTCAAATTTAAAATATGTATTAGTGTGTTTAGGCCTTTTCATTATAGGGGGGTTTATAAGTTATAAACTCTTTGGACATGTACGTCTTAGGTTTATGATTTGGGGCGATCCATGGAAATATGGTAACAATGAAGGGCATCAGGTGGTACAATCTTTAATTTCTATAGCCTCAGGTGGACTTTTTGGAACAGGTCTTGGGCTTGGATATCCTAAAATGGTACCTGTAAGAGAATCGGATTTTATATTTTCAGCTATTTCTGAAGAGATGGGACTTCTTACTGGTTTTGCTATACTTATTTTATATTTTTTAATGTTTTATAGATGCATGAGAGTTCCAATTTATAGTAAGGATAACTTTACAAGGCTTCTGGCAGTTGGGTATAGCACAATGATAGCTGCTCAAGCTTTGGTTATAGTAGGAGGAGTTGTTGGAGCTATTCCATTAACAGGCATAACATTACCGCTGGTTAGTTATGGAGGAAGTTCTATGATAATAACTTTCTTTTCGCTAGGTATACTTCAAAAAATTTCGGAGGACGGTCAAAGTTATGAATGATTTTGTAAATAATATAAAAAAGGTTATGTTGGTATTTTTAGTGCTTTTTATTGCTTTAATCTCCTATATAACTTATTCATATATGTTTACTAGTGAAAAAACTTTAGCTAGTACATTTAATCAAAGGCTTTGGGCTGAGAGGAATAAGGTATTAAGGGGAACAATTTACGATAAAGATATGAATGCTTTAACAAAAAGTACGAAAATAAGTGAAACATCTCAAAAATTGAAATATTTGCAAGGTGCAGCTTTTTCTCATGCTATAGGTTATATGGATCCTATATATGGTCTTGCTGGTCTTGAAAAAAAATATGATGCACAGTTAATGGATTCTGGAGAATCAGCAATTTCGAAGTTAGTTTTCTTTAGTAAAGATACTGAAGAAAAAATTGGAAATGGATTAAGAACTACACTTGATTCAAAGCTTCAATTAAAAGCTTATGAACTTTTAAAACAAACGAATCATAAAGGGGCAATAGTGGCCCTTAATCCTAAAACTGGCGAAGTTTTAGCAATGGTGTCTAATCCTTCTTATGATCCAAATAATTTAGAAAGAGATATGAAAGGTTTAAATACAAATAATGATGTTCCACTTCTTAATAGGGCTGTATCAGGGTTGTACCCACCAGGCTCTGTATTTAAAACTATTACAGCAGTAAGTGCTTTAGAAAACATCCCTGGTGTTTATAATAAGGGATTTAGTGATAATGGAAAACTAGTGGTAAACGGAACACAACTACTTAAAAATTATGATGGTGAAGTTTTTGGAAATATAGATTTTAAAAAGGCATATGTGCATTCTAGTAATGTATTTTTCGGATCACTTGGTATTGATTTGGGTAATAAAGCACTAAGGGATACAGCAGAAAAATTTTATTTTAATAAGGATATGAATGCTACGGGGATGACGATAGATCCTAGTCAATTTCCAACTTATAAAAGTAATGAAAAAGGTAACATAGCTCAAAGCGCTATAGGGCAAGCTGCGGTTTTAGCAACTCCTATGGAGATGGCATTAGTTGCGAGCAGTGTTGCTAATAACGGCATTATGATGGAGCCGATGCTTGTGAAAGAAATATTAAGTAGCAAGGGAAAATCGTTAGAAACAACGGAGCCTAAGCAATTAGGTCAAGTAATGACTCCCGAAACTGCTAGCACTATGAAAGAATTAATGAGAGGCGTAGTAACTGATGGTACAGGCGGAAATGCCGCCGTCTCTGGGATCGATGTTAGTGGAAAAACAGGCACTGCAGACCATAAAGCAGATGCTAACGCGCAAACGGCTGCTCATTCATGGTTTATAGGATTTGCACCTTATGATAATCCTACAATTGCTATAGCGGTAATTGTAGAAGAAGGTGGAGTTGGTGGTGGAAAAGCTGCCCAAATAACTGGAAAACTTATGGAAACGTATTTAAAATAAAAGCATAAAAAACAAGAAAATAGGTATATAACGGTAATATTATAAAGTCAAATATTGTTACAATATTTGACTTTATTTTGTTATTATTCTTATTATGTTCCAATAAAAAACTTAGTTTATATTATTTTGAAGAAAAATAGCGAGTAAGACTAAGGATTGCACTAGGAAAATGTTATATGTACTATTTTGTTATATATTGCCCGGGAAATTTAATAATAAAGGCATAATTGTGATTATATGTTTTTAACGACATCTAAGATCAAAAAAAGCTTTTAAGATGATGAGCAAATTGAAGATAATGAACAAATTTGGAATAAATTAAAAGGGGGTGGGGTATTGTGTTTGATTTTGACTATCAACTAAAGATGCTTCCGGAGGTTCCAGGAGTATATCTTATGAGGAATAATCTTGGCGAAATAATATATGTTGGAAAAGCTAAAATATTAAAAAATAGAGTAAGACAATATTTTAAAAGCTCAAAAAATCATTCTGTAAAAGTTTTGGCTATGGTTAAAAACATATCTGAGTTTGAATATATAGTTACTGATTCAGAAATGGAAGCTTTAATTCTGGAATGTAATCTTATTAAAAAATATAGTCCAAGATACAATATTTTGCTTAAGGACGATAAGCACTATCCCTTTATAAAGATAACTATAAATGAGGAGTTTCCAAGAGTTTTTGTAACTCGAAATATAGCTAATGATGGATGTAAGTATTTTGGACCTTATACGGATTCAGCAGCTGTTTATAGTACTATTGAACTTATAAAACAAATATTTCCGGTTAGGACATGCAGAAGAACTATTAAAGAGGGGATAGCACCAACTAGGCCTTGTCTTAACTATCATATTGGGTTATGTAAAGCACCATGCGCAGGATATATTAATAAACAGGAGTATGGGGAAATAATAAAAGGTATAATAGAGCTACTTACTGGAAAAGATAAAGATATTAAGGATGATTTAAAGGGTAAGATGGAAAAATCATCTGAATTATTAGAATTTGAAAAAGCGGCGATTTTCCGTGACAAAATCATGGCTATAGATAAGATAAATGAGAAGCAAAAGATTGTTATTGGAAATTGTGAGAATGAGGATTTTATCAATATGTATGTGGATGAAAAAGATGTTTGCATTCAGGTGTTTTTCCTTCGGGATGGTATGATAGTAGGGCGTGAACATTTTATTTTAAATGATGAAGCAGATCAGGTGGGATATGAACTTATTGAAGAATTTATTAAGAGATTTTATGGCGCTGCTACATTTGTGCCTAAAACAATATATGTACCATTCATAAATGAGGGTGAAATTCTAGAACAATGGCTTGGTTCTAAGAAAGAATCAAAAGTAATGATTAAGGTTCCTAAAATGGGAGAAAAGAAAAAGACATTAGATATGGTGCAAAATAATGCTAAAATAACCCTTGAAAATTTTAAATTAAAGGACATGCAAGATAAGGAAGTTCACAAAATCGCGCTAGAGGAAATTGTAGAATTATTAGAGCTTGATGAAATCCCTGAGAGGATAGAATCATATGATATTTCAAACATAATGGGTGTGGATTCTGTTGGTAGTATGGTTGTTTTTGAAAATGGTAAACCTAAAAGCAGTGATTATAGAAGGTTCAAAATTAAATCAGTGATAGGAGCTAATGATTATGATAGTATGCGCGAAATCCTAGAGCGAAGATTTATTCATGGACTAGAAGAAGTGGAAAAAATAAAAGAGAGAAATTTAGAACTAAGTAAAGGTAAGTTTTGTATATTTCCAGATTTAATTTTGATGGATGGTGGAAAAGGACAGGTTAATGTGGCACTTGAGGTTTTAAATAGCCTTAACATAAACATACCTGTATGTGGAATGGTTAAGGATGATAAGCACAAAACAAGAGGTTTAATATATAATAATATAGAGCTAAATATGAGAAGCAACTCTCAAAGCATGCACCTAATTACTAGAATACAAGATGAGGTGCATAGATTTGCTATTACTTATCACAGAACTTTGAGAGATAAAAGAACTTTATATTCTATATTGGATAATATACCTAATATAGGGCAAAAGAGAAGAAGAGAGTTACTTAAAAAATTTGGAAGCATTGATAATATTAAAAAGGCAAGTAAGGTTGAACTGATGGATACCCCGTCAATAGATAGCAAGGCCGCGCAAAATGTTATAGAATATTTCAAAAGTAGTAAATAGTGGGAAAATACCTTGATCAAATATGTCTAAGAAATAAATAATGGATGATGAAGAGTTTAAAATGTTGAAATATTTTAATAAAAAGGGTAAACTAAAGGAACTATAACTTCCATAACCCAAAGAATATGAGTTATTATATGGAAGAATATAAATACTTAATACTTTCAAGGAGTAGAATATGATGCGATATGCGACGATAATTAAACAAATAAATAAAGTAACATCAAAAGAAAATATAATGATAGATGAACCAATGGAAAATCATACTTCTTTCAAGGTAGGGGGACCTGCTGATATTTTAGTGACACCAGAAAATGTTATAGAAGTTCAGTCCATAGTTAAAATATGCAAAGAAAACAATATTGATTATTATTTAATTGGAAATGGTTCTAATTTGCTTGTTCGCGACGGTGGGATTCGAGGCATCGTTATAAAACTATGTAAGCTTAATCAAATTAATGTAGATGGAAATAAGATAACTGCGCAAAGTGGAGCTAGTTTATATGACGTTACAATGGTTGCTTTATCTAAGGGACTTAAAGGTGTTGAATTTGCAAATGGTATTCCAGGTAGTATAGGTGGAGCGGCAGCCATGAATGCAGGAGCCTATAACGGTGAAATGTCTATGGTTCTAGAGAGTACACTCGTTATTGATAATAAGGGTGAATTATTAACTTTAACTAAAGACGAGATGGAACTTTCTTATAGGAGCAGTGCGGTTCTAAAATACGGATATACAGTAATAAGTGTTACATTAGGACTTGAAGAAGGAGACAAAGAAGTTATAAAAGCAAGGATGGACGACCTTGCCAAAAAAAGAAGTGATAAACAACCTTTAGAATATCCATCAGCAGGAAGTACATTTAAAAGACCAGAAGGGCATTATGCAAGTGTACTTATACAAGAGTGTAATTTAAAAGGAACCTCTGTTGGTGATGCGGAGGTGTCTGAAAAACATTCTGGTTTTATTATTAACAAAAAAAATGCCAGTGCAAAGGACATTTTAGATCTTATAAATCTTGTTCAGCGTCAAGTGGAAGAAAAATTTGGCGTACAGCTTAGCACCGAAGTGAAAATTTGGGGAGAAGATGTGTTATTAGCTAAAGAAGCTTAATTATCACCTTCGGTGCTACAATAATTTGAAAGTTTAAAAAATATGGATTCAAAATGCATAACAAGTTTATTTGTTGTGCATTTTTTTTGTGAATGCACATCTATAAATATCGCTTAATGTGTTATAATAAAAGTGAAACAGATTAGTACAAAAGGCCTAAAAAACATTTAAAAAGAACTTATTAGTAATATTAAACATATTTATAATAATAGAGAATATTGATTTTTGAAAAGGGGGGGGCTTTTAATGAGATTTGTTATATTAACAGGGTTGTCAGGCGCTGGAAAAACACAAGCAGTACGAAACCTTGAGGATTTAGGATTTTTTTGTGTGGATAATTTGCCGCCTGTATTAATTCCAAAATTTGCGGAGGCATGTTATCAATCTAACGGGAATATAGATAGGATTGCTTTAGTTATAGATATTAGAAGTGGAAAGTTTTTTGATGATTTATTTGAAAGCCTATCATACCTAAAAGAACAAGGATATAAGTATGAAATTTTATTTTTAGAGGCTTCAGATAAAGCACTTATTAAAAGATATAAAGAGTCAAGAAGGAAACATCCACTAGCACCAGAGGGAAGAGTTTTAAACGGAATTGATACTGAAAGGCGAAAACTTAAGGATGTACGTGAACGTGCTGACCATATAATCAATACAACTAGGCTTTCTGCAAGGGAACTTACTGTAGAAATAAATAATATTTATGGCGAGGAAGGTCAGATAGAAACAGAACTCGTTATAACTGTGCTTTCTTTTGGATTTAAGTATGGGATACCTATGGATTCAGATTTAGTATTTGATGTTAGATTTTTGCCGAATCCATATTATATTCCAGAACTTAAGCCGTATTCAGGTAATGATAAACCTGTTCGCGATTATGTATTAGAATTTGATGGTACTAAAGTATTTATAGATAAACTTCAAGATATGCTACTTTTTCTAATTCCAAATTATAAGACAGAGGGTAAAAGACAACTAATAGTCTCTATAGGTTGCACAGGGGGAAGACACAGATCTGTGGCAATAGCTAACAGAATTTATGAAATACTTGAGCAAAATGGGTGCAATGTTAATATAGATCACAGAGATGTTAATGAAGATGTGACTAGAAGCGATATTAAGCTATGATGCCCAGTAATTTGCTTACGCCTGGAATCAATTTAAAAAGGTGGGTTCTTCTAGGTATTATGGGCGGCTGCGTTTTAGCCTTTGGAATTATTGAACTTATAAATAAAGAAGATTTTACAAAAAGAAATGTAGGATTTTCAATACTTATTATGTTGATAGGTGTTTTGCTTGTATATATAGCAATAATTAAAGTTATTAAGTTTTTTGTTTTACTAATAAACACTGGAAATATGGATGTAGCTATTAACTCGAAAAAATTAGGGGATTTAATATACGAAAAAAGAGTACTTATAAAAGGACCCAAAATTGTAGTTATCGGAGGCGGTACTGGTTTATCAACTATGCTCCGTGGGCTTAAAAAATATACCAACAATATAACTGCAATAGTTACGGTGGCAGATGATGGTGGTGGATCTGGAGTTTTAAGAGAAGATTTAGGTATTCTACCACCTGGTGATATTAGAAATTGCATTTTAGCACTAGCTGATACTGAGCCATTAATGGAAGAATTATTGCAGTATAGATTTAAAGATGGGCGGCTTAAGGACCAAAGTTTTGGTAATTTATTTTTAGCGGCAATGGATGGAATTTCAAATAATTTTGAAGAAGCTGTGCAGAAAATGAGCTCAGTGCTTGCAGTAACGGGCAAAGTTATTCCAGTTACTTTAGATAATATGATTTTAAAGGCAAAACTTAAAAACGGGAAAATTATTGATGGTGAATCGAATATTCCTAGAGCTGTAATTGAAAATGATAGTGCTATAGATGAGGTTTTTATAGAACCTAAAGATGCTAGGGCCATTAAGGAAGCTTTAATTTCTATAAATGAAGCAGATGCAATAGTGCTTGGACCAGGTAGTCTTTATACTAGTATTATCCCGAATTTATTAGTAAAGGATATAAAAAATGCATTGTCTAAAACAAAAGCAATAAGAATTTATGTGTCAAACATAATGACGCAGCCAGGTGAATCTGATAATTATGCTGTTGAAGACCACATAAAGGCTATTAATAAACATGCTAAATGCAAGGTTGTTGACTATGTGGTAGTGAATACAGGAAAAATAAGTAGTGAACTTGAACAAAAATATAATAATGATAATTCTAAGTTAGTAAGTGTAAATTATGCCTTGCTCAAAAAGCAAGGTATTGGAGTAATTAAAAGTGATTTTGTTAAAATTGGAAAAGGATATATAAGACATGATGCAGACAAACTTGCATCCACCTTAGTTGAAACAATTATGGATAAAAAATTATTAAACGATAAAAAGAAAATAGTAGAATACTTTTATTTATCACAAAGGCTTAAAGAAAATAAAAACAAATAGTTCTGGAGTATTTGTTATTTATTTTAATATCCTTAAGGAAAATAAACGCAATGAGGAGTAAAATAATGTCATTTTCGTCTAAGGTTAAAAATGAAATTTGTAGATTTACAGATATGAGCAAGAAAGAAGCCATGGCTGAAATGGCGGCTATCATGAAAGTTAGTGGAACTATTGGACTTGGATCAAACAAACAAATAAATTTCCAAATAACCACTGAAAACCCTGCAATAGCAAGGCTTATATTCAAATTATTAAAGGAACATTTTAGCATTCATGCAAGACTTCTAGTTAAACGTAGCAATTCACTTAAGAAAAAGAACGTTTATGTAGTTATAATTACGCAGGAAATGGGCGTTAAAGACTTACTAAAACAAGTGGCTGTTCTCGAGGACGGCAACTTTTTTTCAATAGATTATACTATACCTGAGCGTTTAATTGATGCTGAGGAATGCAAACGTAAATATATAAGAGGGGCCTTTTTAGGTGGTGGAAGTATTAGTAATCCTGAGAAAAACTACCATGTTGAGTTTGTTACACATGATAGTGATTATGCAGAGGAACTAAAAACACTTATTAATAGTTATGGATTACTCTCAAAAATAATTCAAAGAAAAAGTAGTTTCGTAATTTATATTAAAGAGGGTGAGCAAATTGTTGACCTGCTTAATATAATAGGTGCTCATAATTCATTATTGTTCCTTGAGAACGTAAGAATAATGAAGGAAATGAGAAACAATGTAAATAGAATAGTAAACTGTGAAACTGCAAATCTTAGTAAAACAGTAAATGCTTCAGTAAGACAAGTGGAAAGTATTAAACTTATACAAAATGTAATAGGTTTTCAAAGGCTTCCTAAAAATTTAAGGGAGATAGCAGAACTTAGGCTTGAATATCCAGACGAATCTTTAAAGGAGCTTGGTGCTATACTTGAACCTCCTGTAGGAAAATCTGGTATAAATCATAGATTGAGAAGAATAGAGAAGATTGCGGAAGAATTAAGAAGCGAAGGAAGGTAAACATATAATGTCAAAACGTGAAGAAGTTATTAATTATATCCTTTCCTTGCAAATTGGAGCTAAAATCTCGGTAAGAGGAGTGAGCTCAGAATTAGGCCTTAGCGATGGTACATCCTATAGAGCTATGAAAGAGGCGGAAAATATGGGCATTGTTAAAACTGTGCCTAGGGTTGGAACTATAAGAGTTGAAAAAGTATCTAAAAAAAATATTGAAGCACTTACATATACTGAAGTTGTAAGTATACTTGATGCAACGATTTTAGGTGGAAGAGTTGGTATAAATAGAACTTTAAATAAATTTATTATAGGGGCCATGGCTGTTGAATCAATAAGTAAATATTTAAAGCCAGGGTACTTACTTATTGTTGGTAATAGGGAAGAAGCACAACAACTTGCACTTGAAAATGAGGCTGCAGTATTAATTACTGGTGGATTCGATTGTAGTGAAAAAATAAAGGCCCTTGCAAATCAAAAAGGTATTCCACTATTATCATCAACATATGATAGTTTTACGGTAGCAAGTATGATAAATAAAGCTATTTATGACAGTATGATTAAAAAAGAAATTATTTTAGTTGAAGATGTCATGGAAATTGATGCTAAGTATCTTAGAGGTACGGACACTATTGCTACTTGGAGAAAACTTATGGATGAAACTAATCATGAGAGATATCCTGTGGTGGATGATAATATGAAGCTTATTGGTATGATTACTTTTAGAGATGTACAAGGACATGATGATGAAAATGAACAAATCTTTAAAATTATGAGTAAAGAGCTTATAAGTGTAACCCCTAAAACAACTGTAGCTTATGCTGCCCATATTATGGGATGGGATGGAAAAAAGCTTTGCCCTGTGGTTAGTAATAAGAAACTCGTAGGCGTTTTAAGCATACAAGATGTTATGAAAGCAATGGAGTTTGCATTAAGACAGCCACAAGTTGCTGAAACTATAGAAGATCTTGTTTTAATGAATTTTAGTTGTATACATGAGGGAGATAGTTTGCATTTTAATGGTCAAATTATTCCTCAAATGTTAGATCCTTTTGGTACAGCTTCTTGGAGTTCACTTAATATGTTATTGTCCACCATGGGAATAATGGCATTAAGGCAGAATAACAATATTAATATTTCTGTAGATAGTATTATGGCATATTTTATGAAGCCTGTGCAAATGGGTAGTGATATAGATATATATGCACAAGTTATAGATAAAGGTAGAAGTTTTTCTAAGGTAGAAATAAGTATGTTCAATAAACTTAAGGAACCTGTGGCGAAAGCTATGATTTCTGCTAAAATATTTAGTAAATAGTACAATTTATAGTCCAAGGGGAAGTGAAAAAAGTGAACGAAGAACTAAAGATAAATGAAGATTTAGGAAGTTTTGTGCATCTACATGTTCATACAGAGTATAGTCTTTTGGATGGATCTGGAAAAATTAAACAACTTATTGCCAAAACCAAGGAACTGGGAATGAAGAGCCTTGCTATAACAGATCATGGAGTCATGTATGGTTGCGTAGAATTTTATAAGCAGGCAAAAGAGCAAGGCATTAAACCTATTATTGGGTGTGAGATATATGTTGCTGCGAAATCCATGAATATAAAAGAAGCGGATAGGGAAAATAAAACTCATCATTTAGTTCTACTAGTTAAAAATACATTGGGCTATGACAATTTGATGCAAATAGTTTCAGCGGCGTCAATTAAAGGTTTTTATTATAAACCAAGGGTTGATTTTGAATTCTTGTCAAAACATAGCGAGGGAATAATTGCTAGTAGTGCTTGTCTTGGTGGTGAAATTCAGAGTCTTCTTCTGCGAGATAATTATGAAAAAGCTAAGGAAATAGCAATTAAATATAATGATATATTTAAAGATGGTTTTTATTTAGAATTACAATATCATGGTATGCAGGACCAGTTTAAGGTAAATGAACTTTTAGTTAAATTGTCAAAGGAAACTGGAATTCCACTGATTTGTACTAATGATACTCATTATATAATGCAAGAGGATTCTAAGGCTCATGACGTGCTTTTATGTATCCAAACAGCTAAAACTGTTGATGATGAAAACAGGATGAGATATCCGTCAGACCAGTTTTACTTAAAATCAGCAGCTGAGATGCAAAAGACTTTTTCTTATGTCCCAGAGGCGCTTAGTAACACAGTGAAAATAGCCCAGATGTGTAATTTTGATTATGAATTTCATGTATCAAAACTTCCAAGGTTTCCACTACGCGAGGGGGTAGACTCTTACGAATTTCTAAGAGACCTATGTTATAGGGGCCTTGCACCAAGATACAATGAATTTAGTGATGCAACTGGTGATAATTTTTCTATAGAATATATAAATGAAATAGCAAAGGGAAATGATCAGGCTAAGATCTATGTAGATAGACTTGAATTTGAACTTAATATAATAAAACAGATGGGGTTCATAGATTATTTTCTTATAGTATGGGATTTTATAAAGTTTGCAGTAGATAGTGGAATTCCAACAGGTCCGGGGCGTGGATCTGCGGCGGGTTCGATACTTGCTTATACATTAGACATAACTAAAATAGACCCTATTAAATATAGTCTTGTTTTTGAACGTTTCCTAAATCCAGAAAGGGTATCTATGCCAGATATAGATTCTGATTTCTGCTACGAAGGTCGTCAAGCGGTAATTGATTACGTTGTTAAGAAGTATGGATCGGATAATGTATCTCAGATCATAACCTTTGGAACAATGGCCCCTAGAGCTTGTATACGAGATGTGGGGAGGGCGATGAACTATTCTTATGCAGAGGTAGACAGAATCGCTAAGATGATACCAGGTGTTCTTAATATAACTATAGATAAAGCCATTGAAATGAATGCTGAGCTTAGAACATTATATGAAGATGATACTCGTGTTGAAGCTCTTATAGATATTGCAAAAGCACTAGAGGGACTTCCAAGGCATAGTTCAACCCATGCAGCAGGAGTAGTTATTGCGTCAAAACCACTAGTGAGTTATGTTCCTCTTCAGAAAAATGATGAAATGATAGTAACGCAGTTTCCTATGGGAACTCTTGAGGAACTTGGTCTTTTAAAGATGGATTTCCTTGGGCTTCGTACACTTACAGTTATGAGGGATTGTGTAGATTTTGTTAAACAAAATAGGAATGTATCTATTAACATAGATGATTTAGACATTGAAGACCATAAAGTATATAAGATGATTGGCGAAGGCAAAACTGTAGGTATATTTCAACTTGAATCAGCTGGAATGACTAGCTTTATGAAGGAACTTAGACCTGACAATTTAGAGGATATTATTGCGGGTATTAGTTTGTATAGACCGGGCCCAATGGCTGAAATTCCTAGGTATATAAAAAATAAAAATGGCGTTAGCAAGGTTGAATATGAAACGCCACAATTAGAAGAAATCCTAGGGGTTACATATGGGGTAATGGTATATCAAGAACAAGTTATGGATATTGTTAGAAAACTTGCTGGATATTCTATGGGTAGATCTGATCTTGTACGTCGTGCTATGTCTAAAAAGAAGCACAAGGTTATGGAAGAGGAGCGTTACAACTTCATCCATGGAATAGTTGATGATAATGGGAAAATAGAAGTTGAGGGTTGCCTTAGAAATGGTATAACGGAAAAGGCTGCTAACCGTATATTTGATCAAATGATGGATTTCGCGTCTTACGCGTTTAATAAATCACATGCGGCGGCTTATGCTGTTGTGGGATATGAAACAGCATATTTAATGTGTTATTATCCTACAGAGTTTATAGCAGCTATGCTTAACAGTGTTAAGGGTAATAGTGAGAAAATAGCCTTTTATACTAGATATGCGGTACAAATTAATATTGGAGTACTGCCACCTAATATAAATGAAAGTTTTGCTGGATTTACGGTTAAAGGGGACACTATAAGATTTGGCCTTTCAGCACTTAAAAATGTAGGGGTAAATGTAATAGAGAGCATTGTACGTAATCGCCAGGAAAAAGGTTATTTTTCGAGTTTTATGGATTTTTGCAATAAAATAGATACAGCATGCGTAAGCAAAAGGTCAGTAGAAAGCCTTATTAAAGCGGGAGCTTTTGATGATTTCAAAATTCATAGGTCACAACTACTTGCGATATATGAAAAAGTATTAGATGGAGTAAATAATGATAGAAAGAGAAATATTTCAGGACAAATAAATTTATTCTTAGATTTTGATACTGAATATGATAATTTTGAAATAGAGTATCCGAATATTCAAGAATTTAAAAAGAAACATCTTTTAGCTATGGAAAAGGAAATGACTGGAATATATTTATCCGGTCACCCGCTGGACGAATATGAGGAAACACTTAAAATACAAACCAATACAAGAATATCTGATATTGTGGTGGATGAAAGCCTTGAAGATGGGAATGAACTACTAAGTGAAAGCTTTAAACTTCAAGATGGGGACAAAGTTATTATCGGAGGCATAATATCATCTGTTAATAAGAAGGTTACCAAAAATAATGATATGATGGCATTTATTAATCTAGAGGATTTATACGCCAGCGTAGAAGTAATAGTTTTCCCTAAGACCTTTGAAAAGTATAAGTCTCTTTTAGAAGAGGATGAAATAGTAATATTAAAAGGTAGAGTTAGTATTAGGGAAGAAGAACAGCCAAAGATATTATGTGAGGATATTAAACCACTGCTAAAAATTAATAGTGAAAAAATTTATATTCTTATAGAAAATGAAGCCATGATGAAGGAAGCATTAAAAAAATTAAAACAGAACCTAGCTATATATAGAGGAAATACCCCTGTATATCTTTGTACAAAAGTGCCGAGAAAAATGTATGCTGTGGATAAAGGATTGTGGCTTAGTGAAGAAATAGATACTATGGAGATTCTTAGAAATATGTTTGGGGAAAGTAATGTAAAAATACAATAAAATTCTGGTTATTAGTATAAAAACACTTACCATAGGTGAAAATATTACTTATGGTAATGTTTATAAAATTAATTAGAATAATTGGATGTTTATATAAAAAAAAATTATTTTCATATAAAACGCTTAAATGTTACGAGAATAATGTATAATATTATACTATAAGGGTATTTTTTATTAATAGACTGTTTTGATTTCCGACATGAACAAATCATAACTATGGTGGGACTATATATGTCCCGGTGGTGTAACTAAAGAACCACCATAAAACAATTAATAAATTTTTTATGCTCCAGTGAACTACAAAGGGAAAAACAATTAATAATTGTTTTTATACTCAAAAGAACTACAAGGAGGAATTTTATGAAGACAATTGCGGTACTTACAAGTGGAGGAGATGCACCTGGAATGAATGCGGCCATTAGAGCTGTAGTCAGAATGTCTATTTATAAAGGCATAAGAGTTATGGGTGTAAAAAGAGGATATAGTGGACTTATTAACGGTGAAATTATTGATATGGATAGACACTCTGTTTCTGACATAATACATAAAGGTGGAACTATTCTTAGAACTGCTCGTTGCGAAGAATTTAGAACTGAAGCTGGAAGAAAAAAAGCAGTTAATGTATTAAGAGTATTTGGTATTGATGGGTTAGTTGTAATTGGAGGAGATGGTTCTTTCAAAGGAGCACAACTTTTATCAGAAATGGGTATTGCAACTGTTGGTATACCTGGAACTATAGACAATGATTTGCCTTACAGTGAATATTCTATAGGATTTGATACTGCACTTAATACTGTACTCGATGCTATAAATAAAATAAGAGATACTTCAAGTTCTCATGAAAGAATTAGTGTAATTGAAGTAATGGGAAGAAATTGTGGAGATATAGCCTTATATGCTGGTATCGGTGGAGGAGCAGAAGAAGTAATTGTTCCTGAAAAAGGGTATGAAATAGATAGTTTATGCAAAACTATATTTGAAGGAAAACTTAGAGGCAAAATGCACAATCTAATTATACTTGCTGAAGGTGTAGGCGGAGCTAATGAGCTTGCAGAGCAAGTAGAAGAAATAACAGGAATTGAATCAAGAGCTACAATACTTGGACATATTCAAAGAGGTGGAAGCCCAAGTGCCTTTGATAGAATGCTTGCTTCAAGAATGGGAGTAGCAGCAGTGGAAGTGCTTATAGAAGGTAAATCAGGAAGAGTTATAGGCATGAAAGATGGTAAAATAGTAGATGAAGACATCAATGAGGCAATTGCAATACCAAGAACATTTAATGAAAGACTTTATCATATTTCAAAAATTCTTTCTTATTAAACTAAACTGAATTGAATCGAATTTATCAGTAAAGTAGTGATAAGAAAGATTAATAATAATGAACTAATTATAAAATAATTTACAATAAGAGGAGTAATTTATGAAAAAAACTAAAATTATTTGTACAGTAGGACCAGCTAGTGATAATAGTGAAACTATACAAAATTTAATCTTTGCCGGAATGGATGCTTCAAGGCATAATTTTTCTCATGGAGATCACGCAGAACATAAAATAAGAATGGATTTAGTAAAAGATCTTAGAGTAAAACTTAATAAACACATCGCTATAATTCTCGATACTAAGGGACCAGAAATAAGAACAGGAAATTTTGCAGCTGGTAAAGTTGAATTACAAGAAGGCGCAAAATTTACAGTTGTTTGTGGTGAAGAAGTTATTGGAGATGAAACTGTCTGCTCAGTAACTTATGATAATTTATATGAAGATGTTAAAGCAAATGATATTATTTTAATAGATGACGGTTTAGTGGGACTTAAAGTACAAGAAGTACAAGGCAAAAAAATATTATGTATAGTTGCTAATACTGGTATGGTAGGCAATCATAAAGGAGTTAATGTTCCTGGCGTTTCAATAAATCTACCTGCTCTTACAGAGAGAGATATTGAAGATTTAAAATTCGGATGTGCACAAGGTGTTGATTTCGTTGCAGCTTCTTTCATAAGAAAAGCTTCAGATGTACTTCATATAAGACGTGTGCTTAATGAAAATGGTGGAGAAAAAATACAAATAATCTCTAAGGTAGAAAATAGAGAAGGCGTTAATAATATCGATGATATCGTTAAGTTTTCCGATGCCGTTATGGTTGCAAGAGGAGATTTAGGAGTTGAAATTCCTACTGAAGAAGTTCCAATAGTTCAAAAAATGATTATACACAAATGTAATGCTGCTGGAAAGGCAGTTATAACAGCTACTCAAATGTTAGATTCTATGATGAGAAACCCAAGACCAACTAGAGCAGAGTCTTCAGACGTTGCAAATGCAATATTTGATGGTACAGATGCTATAATGCTTAGCGGTGAAACTGCTAATGGTAAATACCCAATAGAGGCAGTAAGCATAATGTCTAAAATAGCACAAACTGCTGAGAATGCTCTTAATTATCAAGAAAACTTAAAGAAAAAGAGAAAATATCATGTACCAAATGTTCCAAATGCTATTAGTTTAGCTACTTGTAGTACAGCTATGGAACTTAAAGCTTCAGCTATTATTACTTCAACTCAAAGTGGTAACACAGCTAAAAAGGTTTCAACTTATAGACCAGAATGTCCAGTTATTGCTGTTACTCCTTATGAAAGAGTAGCTAGAAGTTTAGCATTAAACTGGGGCGTTATTGCAATATGTTCTGAGCAAGTTGAATCTACTGATGATCTTGTAGAGAAATCGGTGGCTATAGCACTTGAATCAGGATATGTACAAAAGGGTGATTTAGTAGTTATTGCTGCTGGAATCCCTGCAAATTTTGTAGGTAGCACAAACATGATGAAGGTTCATATCGTTGGTGATATATTAGTACAAGGTAAAGGAAACATAAGTGCATCAGCTTGTGGTACAGCTTGTTATGCTAAAGATGCACAAGAAGCTAGTGATACTATGCAAGATGGAGATATATTAGTAGTTAGAACATTAGATAAAGATTACACTGATATATTAGATAGAGTTTCTGGAATTATTGTAGAAGAAGATGCAGTAACTTCAAATGTTGTTATCGAAGGTACAGCGAAAGCAGTTCCAATAATATACAATGCAACAGGAGCAGTAGGAATTATTAAAACTGGTTCATTTATAACAATGGATGCAACTAGAGGCCTAGTATATAGCGGTAGGGCTAATGTAAAAAACTAAAAATTAGTTAATAATTTAAAAGGTTGCCTGCAAAAAAAACTGGCAATCTTTTTTTATTATTAAAAAAAAGTGAAATATAAAATAAATATATGTATAATTAGAATGAATAAGGTTATAATTATAAGTACAAGCAAATAAATGGCAACTGATTCTTTGATAGCATCTATATGGTGCTTTTTTTTTATCTGTAGTATAATAAAAGCATAAGCTACAGATTATAATTAAAAGAATAGTTATAGTAAACTAAATATTATGATTGAAGACTAAATATTATAATTAAAAACTAATTTCAAGATAAAAGTTATATATTACAATTAAAAATAAATGTTCGGAGGGGTAAACATGAGGGGAATTTTAAGTTGTAGCGCAACAATCTGTGTTAATAATGTATCTGGTATATGTTCAGCGAGTACTATAGAGATTTCAGGAGCAGGTGCTCATAACAGTGAAGCAACACAGTGCGAGACATTTGATGAAAGAGGATTAAAGAATTCGTTAACTAATGTACTTAATATGAATGTGGTTGGTGAATTTAGACAAGTATTTAATAGTGACTCTATAGAGATGAGTCCAAGAATTAAATGTGAGGCTGTTAATTGTAAACATAATGAAGAAGAACTATGTATAGCGAAAAATATTCTGGTTGATGTAATAGAGGACTGCGGTATTAAAAAAACACCTTTATGTATCGAGAGAACACAATGTGAAACTTTTGAAGAATAATAATTTTTTTGAAAAAAACTTAAATAATAAGTTTTCAAAATAAAAAAGCAATATTCAAAAAAAATTATAATGCTATAAAGTTAATTATACAACAATTTTTTTCTTACAATTATGTGGGCACATGGAAATGAATCTTTGGCATTTTGCGTAGATTTATTTTTATGTGCCTTATATAAAGAAATGGGTATAGATAGGTTTAGGAGGAGAGATTATGAAAAACAAAAGAAAGACAAGTGAAAATAAAAACGAAATTATAAAGAATAAAAGTGGAGTTAAAAGTTATAATATTCCTGTTAAGAAAAATGAGGACTACATAGTGGATATAGATAATATGGGATATGATGGAGAAGGGGTAGGCAAGATAGATAACTTCACCATTTTTGTAGCAGGTGCAATTATAGGTGAAAAAGTGATGGTGAAAATTGTTAAGGTTTCGAAAAATTTTGCTTTTGGAAAATTACTTGAGATAATTGAGAAATCTATGTATAGAGTGGAGCCAGTTTGTGATATATATAAGAACTGTGGAGGCTGCAATATTCAACATATAGATTATGATTCTCAACTGGATTTTAAAACTAATAGAGTAAAACAGGTTATAAATAGAATAGGGAAATTAGATGACGTGGTAGTTCACCCTACAATAGGAATGGAGTCTCCTTATAATTATAGAAATAAGGTTCAATTGCCAGTGAGTAATATAGATGGTAATGTTAATATTGGGTTTTATGCAGCAAGAAGTCATGACATAATAAACATGGAAGTTTGCCATATTCAAGACTCGGTAGCTGATCTTGTGGTAAAGCTTACAAGAAAGTGGATAAAAGAATTTAATATTGAAAGTTATAATGAGGAAAATCATCAAGGAATCCTAAGACATATTATGATTAGAAAAGGGATTAAAACAGGAGAAGTAATGGTAGTGTTAGTTACGAGTGGTATAGACCTTCCTCACAAAGAAGAATTTATAGCCTTAATTAGTAAAAAGATTAAAGGGCTTGTTAGTGTAGTTCAAAATATTAATACTATAAAAACAAATGTAATACTTGGACCACTTTGCGTAACTATATGGGGAAAAGATACTATAACTGATTACATAGGGGAATTTAAATTTGAAATTTCACCTCTATCATTTTTCCAAGTAAATTCAATTCAAACTGAGGTGTTATATAGTAAAGCACTTGAGTATGCAAATTTAAGCGGTGGAGAAGTGGTACTGGATGTTTATTGTGGTACAGGCACTATATCATTATTTTTATCTGGCAAGGCTAAAAAAGTGTATGGAGTAGAAATAATACTACAAGCCATTGATAACGCTATAATTAATGCAAAAGAAAATAATATAAATAATGCAGAATTTATAGTGGGAGATGCAGAAAAAGTTATTCCAGAACTTATAGGTAAAGGGGTAAAAGCTGATGTAGTGGTAGTTGATCCACCTAGAAAGGGTTGTGATAAAACTCTTCTAGAAGCTATATGTAGCATGAAACCTAAAAATATAGTTTACGTATCTTGTGATCCTGGAACTTTAGCACGTGATTTAGGGATTTTAGATGAACTTGGGTATAAGACTGTTGAAATTCAGCCAGTTGATATGTTTCCTCAGACGGCACATGTTGAGTGTGTTGTGCGGGTGGAGAGGAAATAGCTACGTTTAGTCGATATTTCAATGGAAGTTAAAGCTAATGCCTAACGAGTTCTCCATTTTCTTTAGTACATACAAAATCATTTTTTGCGTAGTATTCTCCATAACTGACTTTTAGATCAAAATTTAAATGTTAGTTCTAAATCATTTTTGATTAATGTGAATAGGTTTACTATTATTAGATTTAGATATAAAATAAAATTTAAGAGATTACAAGTAATTGATGTGTAAAATTTGTATATGGTGGTGATGAAGTTGAACAGAAGATATAGAGAAATTTTAAGTATAGTTCTAAATACTGATGGATGTATTACTGGAAATGAATTGGCAAAATTATGTGCGGTAGGTCTTCGTACAATAAGGGAAGATATTAAAGGAATTAATGTTTTATTAAAAAAATATAATATAAAAATAAATTCAGTATTGAAGAAAGGTTACTGCCTTGAAGAAAAGAGTAAGCAGATTTTGAAGAAGAATAATATTATAAGAAAAGTATTGGATTATGAATATATAGTTGAAACACCGGCTTCACCATTAGATAGGCAGATATACATACTATTAAAGTTAACAACTATAGAAATTATTTCTGTGGAAGAATTGGCAGATTCTTTATATGTATCTCTTTCCACTATAAATAATGATATTGTCGGTGTTAAAAAATGGTTAAAAAGAAATCTAAAATTAGTAATAAGCTATTCATTAAATAATGGAATTAAACTTAAGGCAAACGAGATGGAAAAACGAAATATTATCAGCTGGATTTTAGCGACCAGACAAAATGCAAGTACTATTTCAAAATATTGGAATTATTTATTTGAAGATAAGGAAGTTAATAAAAATCTTTCGATTTTATACCATATTGTCAGGTATGAAACCCAAAAATATAATTGCGATCTATCAGGACACAGCTCCCAGCTTCTGTGTCTAGAAATACTGGTTGCAGTTAAGCGATGTCAATTAGGATTTAATTTAAATCATACAGATAATATAAATGAGACGCTTATGCCATTAATAACTGACATAAAGCAAAAAGTAGAAAAGGAATTATCAGTAAAATTATCTGAAACAGAATGGTTAAATTTGCAGAATTATTTTAAATCAAAACAATTCCTTTTCAGAAGCAATATTTCAAATTTTATAACAGATGAAACTATATACGTAGTGGATGAATTTGAGAAAGTTTTACATTATAAATTTAATATAGACTTAAGTGCTAACCTAATTGCCAGGGATAAATTGATTTTATATGTTGGACCAATGATAAATCGTTTAAAATACAGACATTGTATACCGAATAAGATAAGTGAAAAAGCAATTCTAAATTATCAGAATGAATTCAAAATGGCGACTGAAATTCAACATATTATTAAGGGAAAATTAAATCTGAATATAGATGTGGTTGAGTTATCTTATATAGCCATACATTTAGTATCTATGAGCGGAGCAGTGAGACATAAGCTAAATACTGCTGTCATTTGTGATTATGATGAGAGTATAGTGAGTTTAATTAAAGATGAAATTAAAAATCATTTTGAAGAAAAAATAGAAATCTGTAACTGTTATACTTATCAAGGGTTTAAGTTTGAGAATGAGGATAATATAAAAAAAATAGAATTTGTGGTAACAACTTCAACAATAGCCGATATTACAAATATTCCTTTTATTCAAATAAATCCTGTAATTGAACCTAAGGATATTGAAAGCATTTCAGAATATCTTGATAAACATAAAATTAAATAATATTCAATTTATAATTTTTAGAATATAGGTTTATATTGAAATTAAAATTAAATCCCTATAATATACTTTTTCACTCATTTGGGTGCATTAATGTGGAGTGTTAAGGTGATTTTTAAAGATATAATTATATATCAAAGGATAATAATTATAATGGGGTGAAGAGATATGGATGAAAGTGAATTGAGAAAATTGTGTGCAGAAGAAGCAATGAAATATATAAATAATAATTTTGTCATTGGATTAGGTGCAGGGAGAAATATTGCCTGCTTAATAGAATATTTAGGTGAAGCAGTAAAAAATGGTCTAAAAATTAAAATTGTAACGCCTTCGTATTCTACACAAAAACTATGTTTAGAGTACGGTTTTGAAGTTTTACCACTATGTTTTACAGACAATGTAGATGTTGCTTTTGATGGATGTGGAGAAATAGACAAAAATTTTTATGCTTCAAAAGGTGGAGGAGGCGTACATACACAAGAAAAGCTTGTTGCTGTAATGTCTAAGGAATATATTATACTTGCAGACGAGAAGAAATTAACAGAACATTTTAATAGCAAATATCCAATTTCATTGGAAGTGATAAAGGATTCCCTAAGTTACGTTAAAAAAATTACAACAAAATTGGGCGGTATGCCAGTTGTAAGAACCAGTATTAATAAGGAAGGATACACAGTAACTGATGATGGAAATTTCTTATTGGATATAGAGTTTAAAAATATAGAGGACTATAAAAAATTGAATGAGGATTTAAACAAAATTCAAGGGGTTGTAGGTACATCTTTATTTACAGAAGAGGTAACAAGGATAATAATAGCAAGGGAGAATGGAGTAGAAGTTATTTCAAGAGTTAAAGGATACGAGGAGAATATATAAAAATAAAGATTGCAAATAAGCGTTAAGTTTATTTGCAATCTTTTTTTATATATTTTTTCACTTTAATAGGTGCATTTATATAGAGTGTTTCAATTGTTTCGTCTAGGTATAATATTATTAATATCAGTTAATATTCAAGGAGGAATAACTATGAAATTAGGTATTATAGGAGCAGGAATGATTGTCAGCGATTTTCTTACAATTACCAAACAGATAGAAAATTTAGAAATAGTAGCAATTTGCGGTACAGAAAAAGACGAAGTAGCAATGGAACAATTTAAGAAAGATTATGAAATTGAAAATATTTTTTTAAACTATGATGAATTGTTAAATTTGGATATAGACGCCGTTTATATTGCACTACCAAATAATTTGCATTTTGAGTTTGCAAAACAGGCATTAGAAGCAAATAAGAATGTAATTATTGAAAAGCCACTTACATCATCATATAAAGAAGCATTAATTTTAGCTGATTTAGCTAAACAAAAACAGTTGTTTATATTTGAAGCAATTACTAATCAATATCTTCCTAATTATAAAAAAATTAAAGCATTGATTCCAAGTCTAGGGAATATTAAAATTGTTCAGTGTAATTATTCTCAATATTCCAGCAGATATGATAGCTTTAAACAAGGTAATGTGCTACCTGCATTCAATCCTAAATTTTCAGGCGGGGCATTAATGGATTTAAATATTTATAATATCCATTATGTGGTAGGCTTATTTGGGAAACCTAAAAATGTTGAATATTATCCTAATATTGAGAGAGGTATAGATACATCAGGAATATTATTATTAGATTATGAAACCTTTAAATGTATTTGTGTTGGCGCAAAAGATTGTAAAGCACCTATTGCAAACAGTATTCAAGGAGATAAAGGCTGTATATATCAAGATACACCAGCTAATGTTTGCAAAAGTTTTGAAATATTAATGAATGATGGAACAAGTTCATTAGTAAATGAAAATGATTATGATCACCGTATGGTTAATGAATTTATTGAATTCCAGGATATGATTAAAAATAATAACCTAGAGAAATGTTATCAAATGTTAGAACACAGCTTAATAGTTAGCGAAGTTCAAACAATTGCTAGAACCAAAAGCGGAATAATATTTCCGGCAGATATTAGTATATAATAAATTTTACAATTTATAAAATCAGGAATAATTACAGATGAAACTATTATTAGAAGATCATTCTTTTAATATAGTCTGTAATTTTAGTACCTTTATGCAAGATCAAGCTGATCAAAACATAAGACTATTTAAAGATAAGACAAAGCAATTTATATTCATATTTATAAGGAATGCAGTAGTTTATGATCATGAAAAGTAAAATTGTTGTCACATGTTGAAATAGTCGAAAATGGGATAGTTAAAAAGTAAACCATTACTTATTTTATACATGTGTAAAGAGACAATATCTTGCAATAGTTCTATGGTTTATTATAAATAATAAAGAGGGGGAAAAATATGAATTATTCTCAAATAGGAAAGGACATAATTAAAAATGTTGGCGGGGAAGATAACGTAAATTCAATTATGCATTGTGCTACAAGATTAAGGTTTAAATTAAAAGATAAGTCAAAAGCAAATAAAGAGGTTATTAAAAATCTAGATGGTGTTATAACTGTTATAGAGAGTGGCGGACAATTTCAAGTAGTTATTGGTAATCTTGTAGGTGATGTTTATGATGAAATTCTTAGGTCAACCAAACTGGGGGCGGATTCACAAAATAGTATTGACGTTGTGCCTGAAGGGAATCTCTTTAATAAAGCATTAGATATTATCGCTGGTATTTTCACACCACTTTTAGGTGCTTTAGCTGGTACAGGTATTTTAAAAGGACTATTATTGGTTTTCACAACCTTTAATTTGTTAAGTCCGACAAGTGGAACTTATCAAATTTTATATGCGGTTTCTGATAGTGTTTTCTATTTTTTACCGATGATTCTTGCATTTACGGCTGCAAAAAAGTTTGGTGCAAATCAAGTATTAGCTATTACATTAGGTGGAGCGTTAATTTATCCTAATCTTATAGCATTAGTAGCTAAAAATGCCCATACTAGTTTTTTTGGTATACCAGTAATATTAATAAATTATTCTTCCACGGTAATCCCGATAATTATTGCAGTTTGGATATTATCAATTTTAGAACGATATTTCAATAAGGTAATACATGCAAGTATAAAAAACTTTTTAACACCTTTAATTTGTTTAGTAGTCGTTGTTCCATTAACATTTATGGTATTTGGTCCATTTGGTACTTATTTAGGTAATGCGCTAGCAACAGGATACTTATTCCTTTACAATACTAATCCAATTATCGCAGGAATATTTATCGGAGGTTTATGGCAAATACTAACTTTGTTTGGTTTACATTGGGGATTTGTTCCATTAATAATTAATAATATTAGCAAGTATGGAAAGGATACAATGCTTCCTTTGATTGCATCATCTAATTTTTCACAAGCAGGGGCAGCATTTGGCGTATTTTTAAAGACTAAGAATAAAAAATTGAAAGCACTTGCTGGATCATGTGTAGTTACAGGTGTTTTTGGAATTACCGAACCAACGATTTATGGAATTGGGTTACCGCTTAAGAAACCATTTGTTTGCGCATGTATTTCTGGTGCTGTTGGTGGTGGTATAGCTGGGGCTTTCCATAGTGAAGCCTATGCAATGGCTATTCCTAGTATAGCATCATTACCAATATTCTTTGGTCCTACATTCGTAGGTTTTATTATTTCTATTACTGTATCATTTGTTTTAGCTGCTGTTTTAACATATGTAGTTGGATTTAAAGATCCAGTAGATGAAACAATTGAAGTTCAGGAGGAACAAATATCTATAAAAGAAATTATTGCAAGTCCTCTTGCGGGTGCAATAAAACAATTATCAGAAGTAAAAGATGAAGCATTCGCATCTGGTGATTTAGGGAAAGGCATTGCTATTGAGCCAATAGACGGAAAATTAATTTCTCCTATAAGTGGAATTGTAACTGCAGTATTTCCTACAGGTCATGCAATTGGAATTACATCTGATAATGGTGCAGAAATTCTAATGCATATTGGTTTAGACACAGTTAATTTACAAGGAAAGTATTTTAAACTGCATGTTAAACAAGGGGACCATGTTGATAAAGGACAATTACTAGTAGAATTTGATATTAATAAAATCAAAGAGTTGGGTTATGATGTAACTACGCCAATAGTCATTACGAACTCGGATAAGTATTTAGAGGTTATTACAACAAAAGAACTAAATATTCAAGTCAATAATGATCTTTTGGTGTTAGAAATTTAAATAAGTATAACAAGTTAAATAGAAAAACGGTAGATGCAATTTTTATAAATTAATGATGCATTGCCGTTTTTCAATAAATATGAGTATACAATTTGGAACATAGGAGGCTCAATGTGATAAAAGGTTTTTCAAAAGATTTTTTATGGGGAAGTTCTACGAATGCACAACAGTTTGAAGGTGCATGGAATGAAGGTGGTAAAGGGGTATCAATAGCTGATGTGAGAGTAATTCCAGGAATGCCAGCAGATGCTAATTTTAATGAATTCAAGATGGCTGCTCAGCATTATCATAATTTTAAAGAGGACATAGCCCATTATGGTGAGATGGGATTTGGAATTTATAGATTTACGATCGCTTGGTCACGTATTTTTCCTAATGGAAATGATGAAGAAGCAAATGAAGAAGGGTTAGCTTTTTATGATGCGATGCTTACTGAACTTGAAAAATATAATATCAAGCCTGTTGTAACTTTGTATGCTTATGACATGCCTATAAATTTATTAAAAGAGTACAATGGTTGGATGTCACGTCAATGTGTTACAGACTATCTTAAATACGTGGAAACAGTAATAGATAGATATAAAGGACGAGTTAAATATTGGGTACCTTTTAATGAACAAAATTGTCTGGCATTTGATCAAGAATATATGACAGGTTATAGCGCTAAGAATAAGAAAGAAGTTTTCCAAATTGAACACAACTTTAATTTAGCCTATGCACAAACCACAAGGCTTGTTCATAAAATTGATCCAGAAGCTAAAACAGGTGGTAATATTTGCAATACTTGTGTATACCCATATAGTTGTAATCCGAAAGATGTTGAAGCTGCTGACGAATTTGCCCAAGTCTTTGGCTATAGTTTTGCAGATATATTTGTACGTAAGCAATATACAAAGTTTTATTTGAAACAATTTGAAGATTTCGATACATCTGATATTATATTAGATGGTGACATGGATATCATAGCGAGTTCAGAACCGGACTTTTTATCATTAACTTACTATATGAGTAGTGCTATTAAAGCAAGTGGAAAAGAAATTTCTTTGGAATCAATTAAATCAGCCAATCCATACATTAAGCAAACCGAATGGGGTTGGAATATTGATTCATATGGATTTAAACATTTCCTAGTTGATTTTTATCATCGTTACCAAATCCCAATATTGATTCTTGAAAATGGTCTGGGACATCGGGATAAGGTTGAAGAAGATGGATCTATCATTGATGATTATCGTATTGAATATTTGAGGACTCACATTAAAAGAATGAAGGAAGCAGTAGTTGAAGGAGTAGATATGATCGGATATTTAACATGGTCTGCTACTGATTTATATTCTACTCGCGAAGGGTTTGAAAAACGATATGGATTTGTCCATGTAGATAAAGATAATAACTTAAAGCGTACACCTAAAAAAAGTTTTTATTGGTACAAAAAGGTTATTAAAACCAATGGAGAAGATTTAGAATAATAAAGAACACATGTCAAGGAAAAAAAGTGCAATCTTATGTACTTTTTTTCCTTAATAAAGTTTAAGGGGCGATATTTATGGGATATAAATTAGTTTGCATTGATATGGATGGAACGCTGCTTAATAGCAAACATAAGGTCAGTAATGCCTCAAAAGAAGCAATAATTAAGGCAAATAACATGGGCGTAAAAATTGTTATTAGCACGGGCAGAATGTACTCTGATGCAGAATTCTTTTCGAATTTAATTGGTGTTAAAGCTCCTGTTATAGCGTTAAATGGAGCTATTATAAAAGAGAAAGATGAGAATGAGGTTATTTACAAGAGCATATTAGAAGAAAAATTAATAGCAAAATTATTGGACATATTTAGAAATTACAAGATTAATCCGACTTTTTATACACCACAAGGAGCATATTGTGGAAGTCTTTTTATCAAGGGTTTTATAGAGATCTTAAAATTAAAAAAAATTATGAGTAGAGATTCTAAAATTAAATATACAAAAGGTGTTAGGCAGTGGAATAAGGTGTTTGAAAGTGAAAAAAATAATATAGTTAAGTGTGAAATTATGCATAGAGACAAGGATAAGTTAAAAAAAGTAAGAGCTGAAATCCAAAAAATAAATGGGATTGAGATTGTGAGTTCTTCAAAATATAATATTGAAATTACTAGCAGTGGAGTTTCTAAAGGAAAAGCAGTTGAAATACTTGCTTCTTACTATAATTTAAAAAGAGAGGAAATAATTGCAATAGGTGATAGTGAAAATGATTTATCAATGATAGAATTTGCAGGGATGGGAGTAGCAATGGGAAATGCTACAGATATGGTAAAGGGAAAATCAAACTTTATAACAGATACTAATGACAATGAGGGTGTGGCTAAGGCCATAAAAAAACTTATATTTGATTAGCTATGCCTCCATACCTAAAAAAATTTGATGTACTTTTTGAGTCAGCGTTAGGAAAAGCAATGAAGAGCCACAAGAAGGGTACATTTATAATGGATGCAAACTAAAGACTATTAAGGAAGTTTGAGGATAAGAATGGAGTTTAATTCTAGTCTACCTCCATTCTTATTAAGATTTCTAATAGGAATAAACATTTATTATTTTTGAAATATAGTTATTGTTCTAAATTAAAGAGTTGCCTGTGGCGATTGTGGATCAATTTCCATAAGTTCTATTTTATGCCCATCCGGATCAAGAATCCATGCTTGAACATTAAGATCACGGCCCTTACGTGGTTCAATGATTATTGTCACTCCAACTTGTCTTAACTTTTCTACAATCTCATAAATATTATCTACAGACAAACTAACATGATGAAAGAAATCATCTTTATCTATATTAATCTCTTTATCAGGTTCTCCATAGAACAATTCAAAAAACTGACCATCTGCAACCTTAAGATATTCAAGCCAAGGTTTTCCTGTCTGACTATTGTTCAATGAAAACCCTCTTTTCAATCCAAGAATATCACAATAAAAATGTATAGATTCTTCCATGTTTTTAACGCCCATTGCAACATGCCCTATTGATTTAATCATTTAAATGCACCTCTTTCAAATTTTATATACAAAATTCTACACAACAAAAAACAAATATATTATTTATATTAATAGCTTCATAGAAACAACATCCTATAGATAAAGTTTAATCTATAAAATGAATATTTATTAATGTGCATAATTTAATTATATGTCTTTATAATTTTGTAAACAATCCAACAAATTTCACCTTAATGGGTAAAAAAACTACTATAATTATTTAATTAGCACAGTTAATGAACTATACCCTAGTTATTTTCATAATAGTGGTTAATAGTTATGCAACTATTTTTGCTTAAGCTACGGCTTCAATTACTACGATTGTATGAATGTTCATTGTTTGAAATGGTTTTCGGTGTTAAGCTATAATTATAAAAAAATATTGTCAGTAAGTGTTTCAAATAATTTTTTTTCTCATACTGTAAAATAGGAGGCAAGCGATGTTGACAACCAGACAGATAAATATCTTAACATACTTGTTAGGTAAAGAAGAATGGGTGACCAGTGAACGGGTATCTTCTCATTTTGATCTAAACAGAAAAACAATACAGCTTGAAATAAAAAATATTTCAGAAAGTTTGGGAAATGAATGTATTATTTTAATTAATCAACATAAAGGTTATTTACTTGAATTCTTGTCTGATGATACACAGAATTTCATCAGAGAGGAAGTAACACGATATGAAGGAAAAAATAGTTTGGGGACTCGACCTTCTGCCTTTGTTCTTTATTTTTTATTTCTAAAGTCATATGTTACTATGCAGATGTTAGCGGATACTTTTTACATGTCAAAGTCGGCAGTTTCTCTTGAATTAAACACTGTAAAGCGCTGGGTGGGTCGGTATGATGGCATTGAGATGGAGGTATCTAATAAAAGTGGTATTATGCTTCATGCAGACGAGATAAGAAAACGCATTTATTGTGCCAAATTTGGAACAGTGAATGTATTTCGAAGTATGCCTTTAATAAGTGAAGTTGTGGATGAATATGAAAATTACTTAAATGATGTTGGCCAGATACTGATACAGGCATTTACCAGTTATGACTATTTTGTAACAGGAGAGGAGTATCATAAAAACTGCAGATTTATTGCTAGTTGTATTCTGCGTTCCCGTATGGGATATATACGCCAGCAGGAAGCGATGCATTATGATAACAGTCCGCTTACATTAACAATAGCCAGCCTGGTAAGAGAAAGAATCGGGTATGAACTGGAGAAAACTGAATTAAACGATATACAAGCCATGTTAGAGGAAAGCAGTGTATTGTATGTTGATAATGCTTCCTATCCAGAGATTGAAAATAAACTTGATTTTCTGGAAGGAGAAATTTGTTCGATGCTTAATATCCCAAAAGTTACGATGTTTACTTACCGTGATATGGTTATACAATATATCTATAAAATGTATTTACGTGCCAAGGGCGGAAATGTAGCTTTGAATCATTATAATGAGGATATTGTTAGTCGGTATCCGCTTGAAACGTACCTAATATATCGAATATTTCCCAGTTGTTTTCATATGAAGGTTTCAAAGGAACTTTCTTTCATGGCAGTATTTTTAGCTGCTGGCTTAAACTCCTACCGGGACAGTATGTCAATTCTATTGGTCAGTAATCAAAATATGAGTATTATAAGTCAGATTGAAATGATAGTATATCAAAATGTTACTTTTAATATAAGTGAGCTTAAAATACTTCCAGTCTATATTTTTAAGCAGAACCCCAATATACGTTTCAGCTATGACGTTCTTCTGACGACAGATCAAGAAGTTTTGTTTATAGATAAAACTATCCATGTCATTAATTGCATACTTACTCATAAAGATACCCAAAAGTTAAATATTCTATTTCAAAAAAAGCTAAATCAAATTTTAGATGAAAGGAAAAAGAAAATAAGGGAGAAATATCTGGTTGAAGAGGCAGTGAGTCAGAGACAACACAAATATCCATCTTTAGATCAAGTTATAAACTGTTCGCAGGATGGAACTTTGAATTATCATACAATTGGAAATGAAAAAATATATGTAGGAAGGATTAGTCCCTCGGTAAAAACCAAAATAAAAATATATACATTGGATTCTCCGGTTGATTTTCTTAATAAAAAAATCAGAAAAATAATTTTTGTACAATTTCATGAAGGAGATGAAGATGTATTTGATTTTTTTAGTTTTGTTTCGGATATCATAAGCCAAAATTTATAAAATATTATCCTATAATTGCTGTTTAAAAAAATACCTTATTAGTAGAGGATTTTTTTGAATGGCTTTATTTTTGTAGAATTTGTATAATAAAAATATAAAAACGTTTACTTATTCATTGATACAAAATGAGTAAAGTACGAAAGAAAGAATGGAGGAAAAAAATGGAGTTTAAATTACGTAAAACATTTTCTGAAAATTTTCTATGGGGAGGGTCTACTGCGGCTAACCAGATAGAAGGTGGTTTTAACAATGGCGGAAAAGGCATGTCTGTAGCGGACTGCTATAGTTTCGATTCATCATTACCAAAAGAGCAATGGAGTGCGCAATGGCATAGGATGACTCGGGAGCAGGTAACGGAAGCAATGAATCCCAATAGCAGTAAGTATTATCCAAAGCGGGTTGGTAATGAATTTTTCAGTCATTTTAAAGAAGATATCAAGCTTTATGCTGAAATGGGATTTAAGTGTTACCGCATGTCAATTGCATGGGCGAGGATTTTTCCCAATGGAGATGAACTGGAACCCAACGAAGAAGGTCTTAAATTTTATGATGAAGTGTTTGATGAATTATTAAAATATAATATTGAGCCTGTGGTTACTATTTCTCATTATGAAATGCCGCTTTATCTGGTAACAGAATATGGAGGCTGGGTAAACCGGAAGTTGGTTGGATTTTATGTAAAATATGCAAAATGTCTGTTTGAGCGCTATAAAAATAAAGTGAAGTACTGGATGTCCTTTAATGAGATTAACAGTATTATTAGGCATCCATTTACAAGCATTGGTGTCATAGAAGAAGGAAATGACCATTTGGAACAAGATGAATTTCAATCAGCCCATCATCAGTTTGTGGCAAGTGCATTGGCCACAAAGGAATGTCACGACTTGATTGACGGTTCTTTGATGGGCTGCATGATTAGTTATCAGATGCCAGTTCCATATAGCTGTGATCCTGATGATATCCAAAGTGCAGCAGAACTTCAGAGAACGACATTGTTTTTTAGTGATGTACAGGTGCGAGGATGCTATCCGTCATATACTGCTCGATGGTTCGAGAAAATGGGAGTGAAAATTGAAGCAGTTGAAGGAGATGAAGAAATTCTTCGATTGTATCCTGCTGATTATGTATCTCTTAGTTATTACATGTCCACAGCTACGAGTGCACATCCAGAGAAATATTCCAAAGTGGAGGGAAATCTGCTTACAAATGGTATAGAAAATCCATATTTAGAATGCAGTGAGTGGGGATGGCAGGTAGATGCCAAAGGGTTGAGAGCAGCCTTGAATCAAGTATATGACCGCTATCAGAAACCTTTATTTATTGCAGAGAATGGTTTGGGCGCTGTTGATAGGATTGAAGAGGATGGAAGCATCAATGATTCCTATCGAATAACCTATTTAAAAGATCATATTGAACAAATGAAAGAAGCAGTAAAAGATGGTGTTGAGCTTTTTGGTTACACGAGCTGGGGTTGTATTGACTGCGTTAGTGCTTCAACATCCCAGATGAGTAAACGTTATGGTTTTATCTATGTAGATTTGGATGATGAGGGGAATGGCACGATGAGACGTCTGAAAAAAAAATCATTTGATTGGTACAAACAAGTTATAACATCAAATGGGGAAAATCTAAATTAAGAATAAGGAAAGGGTGGGTAAGATGAAAGAAAATGAAGTTGCTCGTAAGATTTTAGAAAATGTTGGCGGTGCAGATAATATTAAAAGCTTTACACATTGTGCGACACGGTTGCGCTTTGATATTAAGGATAGTTCTATTATAAAAAAAGATGACTTGAATGCAATAAAAGAGGTTATAGGGGTGGTTGATAAAGCAGGACTGCTTCAAGTGGTTATAGGTCCTGCTGTGGAAAGTGTTTATAATGAACTAGTTCCACTGCTTAAAAATATAGCTGCGCAAAAACCGGTGGTTGATGATAAAATGGCAGCCAAAGCAGATAATAATAAACAGAGTATTTTTAGCAGAGTAATGACATATGTTTCAGGAGCAATCCAGCCAACACTTCCGGTTTTGATTGGAGCGGGCATGATAAATGCAGTTCTAGCAGTTGCAGTGTTATTTGGTCTTGACAAAACAGGAGGGACATACATCGCGTGGGCAGCAGTGGCGAATATCGGATTTGCATATTTACCTGTCTTTGTTGGATATTCAGCAGCACGAAAATTAGGTACTAATGAATACGTTTCAGCATTTCTTTCTTTGGCAATGATTGTATGCTTTAATCAGCAGAAAGCGATGTCCATGTTTGGAATAGCCATACCTAATATTAAATTTGCAAATAGTATTATACCTATATTGCTTATGGTACCGGTTTTATATTTGGTAGACAGGCTTTGGACGAAAATTATACCTGCCGCTCTTCATTTTACCCTAAAACCGCTCTTTATGATAATTATTATGGTTCCCTTAATACTGTTTATTTTCGGACCATCTGGTGCTTTAATAGGTTCAGGACTTGCATATATGTGTATTTGGCTGATGGATAAGTTTGGTTCAATTTCAATGGCGGTTCTGGCTGCATTACATCCGATTACAGTTATGTTCGGCATGCAATACTTGTTCACACCGATAATGGTAAATGAAGTGGCACAGAACGGATACTCTTTTGTACTAGGCAGAGCATTAGCTGCTAATTTTGCCATGGCGGGTGCAGCATTAGCTGTTGGGATTAAAGCAAAGAAAATCGAGAATAAGAGTATAGGTTTTTCTTCCTGTGTAACGGCATTGCTAAGTGTTACAGAACCTGCACTTTTTGGATGTCTGATCCGATTGAGGAAGCCACTGATTTCTGCATGTGTGGCAGCCGGTATTTCAGGGACATTTATTGGTATCTTTAAAGTCAAAGCCTATGCGATAGCATCACCAACTTTGTTATCACTGCCGATTTTCATTGGTGGAGAATCGATGGCAAACTTTACTCTGGCTTGTGTTGCTGCAGCGATGGGATTTGGACTAGGTTTCATTATCACTTATGTTGTTGGATTTAAAGAAGATTAATAATTAAAAAAGAAGAGTACGGAGTTAGTTAGTACTCTTCCTATAATTGGGTGAAAGGCAGCGGAATACGCTGCCTTTTATTATAAATTCGGAAAGAATGTAACCATAAGTATTTTGATTACAGAAAAAAAGAAAAAAGGGTGACAGCCCAAGGACCCAAGTGAAATTGAAAATATAATGGAGTATTACTTACAAATAAATATAATATAATTTAGCTTAGGAGAATCCTATTTACTTAATTATAAGGTATGATGGAATTGGAAATGTTGGTATTTTGAATTTAAGTAATATAAAGTGGGGTAATTAAAATGTTAAAAGAAAATGGAGAACAATTACTGAAAAATTTTGTAGATACTGCTTATCCTCCAACTGTTACAAAAATTACAAGTGGTATCCATCATGTTATGGGGTATGCCCATAGCAGTTCAATCATTATTGAAGCAGAGAATTCTGTTATTCTAATTGATACTTTAGATACAGATGCAAGGGCTGAAAAATTGAAAAAGATAATCTCTGAGATTACTGAAAAATCAGTTAAAACCATTATTTATACTCATGGTCACCCAGATCATCGTGGAGGTGCAGGTGTTTTTGCTGATACTTCTCCCGAAATTATTGCATTTGCGACAAAGAAACCAGTGCTTGGTCGTACAAATGAATTGAATGACATACTTAACAAGCGTACTTCCTATCAGTTTGGATATAAGCTGTCAGATGATGAAGTAATTAGTCAAGGCATTGGAATACGAGAAGGATTTACTGTTGGAGAAGGAAAATATAACTTTGTTCCAGCTACCACTATTTATAAGGAAGAAAAAGTGATTCGTACCATAGATAGCATTAACGTAGAATTGGTCTCAGCAATTGGTGAAACGGATGATCAGATATTTGTATGGCTGCCTGAGAGCAAAGTGCTTTGCTGTGGTGATAATTATTATGGGGTCTGGCCAAATTTATATGCACTCCGTGGTAGTCAATATAGGGATGTAAGTGCCTGGGTTGATACACTTGATTTAATATTATCCTATCATGCAGAATATGTTTTACCAGGACATACAAAACCGTTAATAGGGAGAGAAAATGTACAGGAAGTGTTGACAAACTTCAGAAATGCAATCGAATATGTACTTACAGAGACACTACGCGGCATGAACAAAGGATTAACAGTAGATGAATTGGCGAGTAGCATAAAATTGCCTGAAGAACTTGCGACATTATCATATTTAGGTGAGTTCTATGGGACTATTGCCTGGTCTGTGCGAAGTATTTTCAATGGTTATGTTGGCTGGTTTGATGGGAATCCAACAAATTTAAATAAATTGCCACCAAAGGAACATGCAGTAAAAATGTTAGCTTTAATTGGCGATGAATCAAAGACAATAGCAGAAATTAAAAAAGCTTTAGAAAGTCAAGATCTACAATGGGCAATTGAGCTTTGTGACCTGTTAATAAGTGCAGATAGAGAAAGTAAAATAGGGAAACAATTAAAAACAGAAGGCTTAATGGGATTGTCAAAACTTGAAACCAGTGCAAACGGAAGACATTATTATATTGCTTATGCTAAAGAATTACAAGAAAATTAACAACTTGTAGTAAAGAATATTAAGATAGCAAGTATTGACAAAGCTGATACCGACTATAGGATTAATTACATTATTAAGTAATAAAAATGATAACATAAAGCATTTCCACATTAGGGGGAAATAATTTAGTTTGTAGGAGAATATTAGAGTGAGTATAATTAAACTAAAGATTATGACTATCTATATGATTATGGAGGTGTGAAAATGTATAAGCTTATTGCTATAGATATGGATGGAACACTTTTAAAAGAAGATAAAACAATTACAGCTAAAACTAAAGAAGCATTAAAAGCAGCTAGCAGTTTAGGGGTAAAAATAGTTTTAACAACTGGTAGGCCAATTCAAGGTATAAAGGATTATTTAAACGAATTACAACTTATAGATGAAAATGATTATGTTATTGCTTTAAATGGAGCTTTGATATGTAATTGTAGTGATTATTCAATAATAAACAGTAATGAAACATTAAAAGGTAAAGACTTAAAGTATATTTATAATAAAGTGAAAGAATTAAAAACATATTTTCATGCATTTACAGGGAATGAGGACTTGGTAAACATAAAAAGCAAGTTTTCTGAAGAGGAAGAGAAAAGGATAAATCTTAAAGTAAGGGTAGTGGAGTTTCTTACAGAAATAAAGGATGATGATGAAATTCTCAAGGTAGTTTTAGAGGAAGAAAAAGATGTGCTTAATAAGATTACTTCTCAAATACCTAAAGAGTTATTTGAAGAATACAACATAATTAGAAGTGTAGATTTTATGTTAGAATTTATGAAAAAAGGGTGTAACAAGGCTACTGGAATAGAAAAATTAGCACATCATTTAGGAATAAGCAGAGAAGAAATAATTGCTATTGGTGATGCTAGCAATGATAAAGAAATGATAGAATATGCAGGACTCGGAGTGGCCATGGGAAATGCAGAGAGTGAAATTAAAATGCTAGCGAATTTCATAACAAGAAGTAATGAAGAAGATGGAGTGGCATATGTAATTGATAAATATATATTAAGTGATAAGATGTATGTAATATAATTTGCTTGCTTATTTATTTAAGATTTATGCTTTCATATATTGGGTTTTGTATTAAAAATGTAAATTTAGGAGGATGTTAATTATGCTTACAATTGGTTATATAGGAAATGGTAAAAGTGCTAATAGATATCATTTACCATACGTTTTACAAAGAAAAGATATTAAGGTGAAAACAATTTATCAAAGAAATTCTAAAAATGAAAAATATAGTAGAATTGAAGGAGTGAATTATACTTCTAATTTAGATGTGTTGTTAAACGATGATGAAATACAATTAATTGTGGTTTGTACATTTCAAAGTAGTCATTACGATTTTGCAAAAATGGTGTTAGAACATAATAAACATTGTTTGCTTGAAAAGCCATTTACGGAAACATCAAAACAAGCAAAAGAACTGTTTGATTTAGCAAAAGAAAAAGGATTAATTATTCAAGCTTTTCAAAATAGACGTTTTGATAGTGATTTTTTAACAGTTCAAAAAGTTATAGAAGAAGGAAAACTAGGTGAATTATTAGAATTAGAAATGCATTTTGATTATTATAGACCAGAAACGCCTGAATCTACTACAACTTTTGATCCTTATGCATCATATTTATATGGTCATGGTTGTCATACATTGGATCAAGTAATTAGTTATTTTGGGGAACCAGATAATGTCCATTATGATGTAAGACAAATATTGGGATCGGGTAGAATGAGTGATTACTTTGATTTAGATTTATACTATGGAAAGTTTAAAGTATCAGTGAAATCAAGTTTCTTTAGGATTAAGGGAAGGCCAAGCTTTATTATATATGGTAAAAAAGGTTGCTTTGTAAAGGAAACAAAGGATCGTCAAGAAGAGCATTTAAAATTATTTCATATGCCAGATAACAAGGATTTTGGAGTTGATACCTTAGAACATTATGGTGTTATTACATATATAGATGAAGATGGTACAATTCATGAAGAAAAAGTTAAATCAGTTAATGGAGATTACGGAAGAATATATGATGATTTATATGAAGCAATTATAAATGGTAAAAGTAAAACTATTACAGACGAGCAAACATTATTATTAATGGAGATCCTAGAAACAGGAGTAAAGGGTTTAATCTAATTAAAGTACAATAATAGTGTATTTTATTTGAATAAATTAAAAGGGAGAGATGTAAAGATGGATAAGAGTTTTCCAGAAGGATTTTTATGGGGCGGCGCAGTAGCTGCTAATCAATGTGAAGGTGCATATAATGAGGATGGTAAAGGCTTATCAACACAAGACATTGCACCAAAAGGTATAGTTGGGCCTCTTACAGAAGAACCTACTAAAGATAATATGAAATTAATGGGTATCGATTTTTATCATAGATATAAAGAGGATGTTAAATTATTTGCTGAGATGGGTTTTAAAACATTTAGAACATCTATTGCCTGGAGTAGAATATTTCCAAATGGTGATGATGCAAAGGCGAACGAGAGAGGTTTGCAGTTTTATGATGATTTATTTGATGAATGTATAAAATATGGAATTGAACCACTGGTTACGATTTCTCATTATGAGACTCCTCTTGCCCTAGCTAAAAATTATGACGGATGGGTAAACCGAAAGCTCATAAGATTCTTTGAGAATTATGTAAGAATTATTTTTGAAAGATATAAGGATAAGGTTAAATATTGGCTTACATTTAATGAAATAAATTCGGTATTACATCAACCATATATGAGTGGTGGTATATTTACTAATAAAGAAAAGTTAACAAAACAGGATTTATATCAAGCAATTCATCATGAATTAATAGCTAGTGCACTTGCTGTGAAGATTGGACATGAAATCATGCCAAAAGCAAAGATTGGATGTATGATTCTTGGTGTACCCAATTATCCATTGACTCCAAATCCAAGCGATGTACTTGAAGCAATGAAGCAGGATAGAGAGAATTTATATTTTGCAGATGTTCAAGTAAGAGGAGCATATCCTAAATACATGGATAGATATTTTAAAGAAAATAATATTAAAGTTCATAAGGAACCAGGTGATGAAGAAATACTTAAAAATACAGTAGACTTTGTTTCATTTAGCTACTATATGAGTTCCTGCGCTACAGTTGATCCTGAAAAGAATAAAGCCTCAGCAATGGGAAACATAATTTCTGGTGTTGCAAATCCTTATCTTGAAGCATCAGAATGGGGATGGCAAATAGATCCACAAGGCTTACGTTATATTCTTAATCTTTTATATGATCGTTATCAAAAACCACTATTTATTGTTGAAAATGGATTAGGGGCTGTTGATAAATTAGTAATAGACGAAAAGGGAAATAAAACAGTAATTGATGATTATAGAATTAAGTATTTAAATGACCATTTGTTTCAAGTATCTGAAGCAATAGAAGACGGTGTAGAAGTGATGGGTTATACCACATGGGGCTGTATTGATCTTGTGAGTGCCTCAACTGCAGAACTCAAAAAACGATATGGTTTCATATATGTAGATCGTAATGATGATGGAACAGGCAGTTTAGACAGATATAAGAAAAAGAGCTTTAACTGGTATAAAGAAGTAATTGCAAGCAATGGCAAAAGTTTAGTCTATACTACTTTTTAGTTTCGTGTCTACTTAAGGGGGTATAGTTCATATTATAATACCTTTTTTTATTCTCTTAAAACTGTACAAGACTATATAATTCGTCTTTCGCCTCTTGGTCTAATCCAATATACCTAAGCGACGTAGCTTGACTACTGTGATTAAAAATTGACATTATTAAGCATAACTTCAGAATTAGGAGGCTAAATTTAATCCCTTCCTATTTATAGTGTAGCTAAAACTATAATGTTTATTTCACATTTGTAATAAAATTATTAACTTTCAAAAAGGATAAGGAAGCTATAGATAAATATGATAAAATTAAAACACTGAGATAAATCAGTGTTTTAATTTTATTAGTATTTTCCGCTGGGAATTTTTTATCAACACTAAACTATCAGAATAATCTTTACCATATAACGATGTTCTCCACCCTCAGACCGTGAATCATTGGATTATCTTTAAGTTTTAATAGCTCCTTGCTATCAGCCTCAATATACATACCCACATATTTGACACCATTATTTTCAACATCTTTAATTATATCATCAATATTTATACTTTCGAACATATCTTCATAGTACATTACCTGCAGTAGTCTTTTGCTATTCTTTATAAGATTGAGGTTGCTAATAAAAGACTCTTTGTGAGCCTGGTCATCCATGTTCTCATATTGATTTTGCTTTAAATTGTTAGATTCAATCTGTTTAGCATTATTACTACCATATGGATAGATGGGTGTAAACTGATAATATGATGGATTTGCTATAATAAACTTTGAACCGATTGAGGCCAAAGGTACAAACTCTAAAGGGGTAGCATCTACAGTACTTATTTGATTTATAAAATGTTCTTTTAGCTGCCCTGGGGTTAAAGCCTTATCAAACTCAATATATATTTTTGCATTTGTTCCTTTAGGAGCCTTTTCCAGGGGTTTAAAATCAGATATCGGATTGGGCTTTTGGCTATTTAATAAAGATAAATCATCGATTGGTAATAATGGAAGTGCAACTGATGTTTTTAATCTGACGGGCCTTCCAAAACTATATCTGACGTTTATCTCAGTTTTATCTATTAGAGTATTTCCAACAGTATTATCAAGGGATACACTAATATTTTGTTGTGCAAAAGGTGATTCGTTCACCCCACTTCTAGGGGACTCATATTGCGGATGAAACATCTGAGCTAATTGAACGATCGCTGCTCTCTTTACGTATGCTTCTTTATAGTTTAATCCAAATAATGACGTTGTAATTTTTGATGTTGAAAAATATAAAAAGATAAAAATTATTAAAACAGAAATAACTGAAATTGCTGTCATCATAATGATCCTTAAATTAACTCTTCGTTTTAAAAGTTTAGCAGGTCTATTATCTTTTTCATTGCTTTCAGGTATCTGCTGCTTTAAGTCTTCTAAAAATACGTTATCATCATCGTTAAGATAATCTGTCATGGCAATGAATTTATCTAATTCGCATTCTATCTCTGCGACTTCAGTTTGACTTAATTTGCCGTCTTTATATAGTTGCAGTTTTTTCTGAAACTCATTATTCATTAATATTCCTCCTTAAGGCTCTAAGAGTTTTTCTGGCCCTGTAAATCAAATTCGTCACTGCACAAACACTGATGCTTAAAATCTCTCCTGCTTGCTGATATGAAAGCTCATTTACCAGGCATAACAGTACTGCCTGACGCTGGTTTTCGGGAAGTTGTCTAATTAATATAAAAGCTGACTTGGTACTTTCCTTAAGCATTAGTTCATCTGTAAAATCCTGTACCTTAATTTGAGTAAGGAAGTTATCTCGCCCAAAATCCAATCTTCTGTTTTTTTTAACATAATCAACGTAAAGGTTATGGGCAACGGTTAATAACCATGATTTAATACTCTCACCCGGAAATTGAAGAATGCATAATGCCTTAACAAATGATTCTTGCGTCAAATCCTCTGCTACCATATGATTATATGTGAGCCCATAAAGGTATCTATAAACATATTGAAAATACTTGTTATAGATTTCAATAAATATGTCATCCCCCAAACCGTCACCTCCATCCAGCTTTTTAACTGGTATCATTATATATACGATTAAGATTGCAAAATATCGCGTTACTTTATAAAAATATTATATAACAAATTAAACGTCCAACAAAGCTAATATTTTAATAAATATTAACTTAATGTTAACTCTAAATGCTATAATATTATAATATATGTAATCCTTTTCTTTATAATCTAAAGATAATTGTGATAGGAGTATACCAGAAAAACTAATTAATGGGGGTTTGAAACTATGATTAAAAGAAAATTTGGTAATACAGGCTTTGAAATTACGCCAGTTGTATATGGCGGTATTGTTTCTATGGAAGATGGTCAGCGTGCTTCTGACAAATATGTATCATGGGCAATTGACCGTGGCATCAATTATTTTGATGTTGCCCCATCTTATGGAGACGCACAAGAGAAACTAGGAAATTCACTTGTTTCATATCGCAAGAATATACATCTTGCTTGCAAGACCGGTTGCAGAATGAAAGTGGATGCCCAAAAAGAGTTTGAAGAGTCTTTCCGCTTGCTTCACACTGACTATTTTGATGTTTATCAGATGCATGCTCTCAGTCGCCAGGAAGAAGTGGATCAGGCATTCGGCCCTGGAGGTGTTATGGAGATGATGGTAAGGGCAAAGGAACAGGGACTTGTTCGCAAATTGGGAATTACATGTCATAGCCAAGCAGTTGCTTTGAAGGCTATGTCACTCTATGACTTCGATTCTGTACTATTTCCGCTGAATTGGCATATGAATATCGGACATGATATGGGAACGCAATTATGCAAAATAGCAAAAGAAAAAGGTATGGGTATTCTTGCGATGAAAGAAATGATAGAACGAGCCTGGATAAACCCAGATGAGAGGAAAAGTTCAAAATTTCCAAAGTCTTGGTGCAAACCAATAGATATTGAAAACAAGGAGCTTCGCCTTGCTGCCATGAAGTATACGCTTTCTCTAGGCGCTAATACCTTGATTCCTCCAGGAGATTTTGTGAATTTCTCATTTGTTGTTGAAAATATTGAGAAATGTCTAGAGCATCCTTTAACTGAGGACGATGTACTATTTTTAAAAGAATCTTATGAAAAAGTGAGTGACTATCCTTTCTTTTCCACAGATGGAATAGGGTTATAACTAATATAAACTGAGTAAGAAAAAGCAAATGATTGAAATATTTAAGCAGGAGATATCTCTTGCTTTTATTTGCGTGCAGAGTTTGACGAAAGTTGCGAATGATTTATAGCGCTAAACGTACTGTAAAAGAAGGGAAGTTATGTATTTTTGTAGAATTATAACTGTAATAAAGATCAGATAGAGAGATGTTATGATTAACGCTATTATCTAAATGATTGAGCAAAAGGAGATATGCATTATGGGAAATATAATACCAAGTATAAGTATAGATTATAAGAACGATAATGCTTCCATAAATGAATATACAGGGAAACATGATTTAGAAAAAGAGTTGAATGAAAGGATTTTGCGACTTGAAGAGGAACTACAGTATACCAAGGAAAACCTCCAGGTATCAAATGAGGAACATCTTGTTTACAGTGAAGATCTACAAAGAATTAATGAAGAGTATCAAGTGGTAAATGATGAATTACTAAAAATCAATGCCCAGTATCAACAGAAGAATCAAGAATTGGATGATTTAAACAACGATATGACAAACTATTTAAATAGTGCGGATATTGGAACTATTTTTCTTGATGAAAATCTCTGCATAAGAAAGTTTACTCCGAGCATTACTAAAGAGATAAACCTTAAGGAACAGGATATTGGGCGTCCAATGCACCACATAGTAAGTAATATGATTAATGATGACTTAAATATAGGTGCAAGCCAGGTATTAAGCAGTCATAAGGCATATGAAAAGGAAATTCAAAGTAAAAATGGAAGCTGGTATTTATTGAAATGCGCGCCATACTGCACAACTGAAAATTTAATTAAAGGAGTCGTTTTATCTCTTGTGGATATAACAAACAAGAAGTTATTAGATGAAACAATTTTATCAGAAACTTTAAAGACAGAATTTTTCACTAACCTTTCTCATGAACTGAAAACACCCTTAAATGTAATTTTATGCGCTTTGCAGTACCTAGATACATTTACAAGTGGTGATAGTTACATTAAAGATGAGGTTAAAGATAAGGAAATAAAAATCAAAAAATATTATAACATAATGAAACAGAATTGTTACAGACAATTAAGACTCGTTAATAATATGATTGATATTACAAAACTTGATGCAGGTTATTTTGATCTAAGGTTACAGAAATGTAATATCGTAAATGTTGTTGAGAGTGTTACTATGTCAGTAGCAGAATATATAAAAACTAAATCAATTGAATTGGTTTTCGATACGGATATAGAGGACTGCACCATATCCTGTGATCCAGAAAAGATTGAAAGAGTGATATTAAACCTAATTTCTAATTCAATAAAGTTCACAAAACCAGGCGGAAGTATGATTGTAAATATGTATGATAAAGGAGAAAATATTTTAATATCTATAAAAGATACAGGAATAGGTATTCCAAATGATAAGTTAGGTATTATTTTTGATAGGTTTAGGCAGGTAGATAGGTCACTTGCGCGTGGACAGGAGGGAAGTGGTATTGGACTTTCCATAGTGAAATCCCTTGTGGAGTTACACGGTGGCACAATTTCAGTACAAAGCGAATACGGCAAAGGAACAGAGTTTATTATTACGCTTCCAGTAATAGTAAAACCTAAAGAAAACGATTTATGTGAAATATTTGAAGATGAATCACAAGAGAGAATTGAGAGAATACATGTTGAGTTTTCGGATATATACTCTTTAAATTAAATAGACTGGTACATATGTCATAGTTAAGGCATATATACCAGTCTATTTTCTTTTATATGCTTAAAACAGATTTCTGAAGAAAATAATATAGAAATTTATAAGCTATTATAGTCCGTTTCACAAAAATTTGTTATAATAAGAGAATAAAATGATGTGTACATCAATCTGTGAATGGAGGGCTATGATGAAAGAGAATAAGAACATTGAAACAAACGTAAAAACTAAAAATTCTGGGGGCAATGATTCCAAAACGGATAGCACAAAAGCAGACTTTTCAATTGTGGGTATAGGTGCATCGGCAGGAGGACTAGACGCTCTGTCGACTTTCCTTAATAATGTGCCTGAAAATAGTGGACTTTCTTTTATTATCGTTCAGCATATGGAGAAGAACAGGAATTCTTTTTTAGTGGATTTACTTCAAAAGGATACTAATATGAAGGTTGTACAGGCCTATGACAACATATCTGCTCAGCCAAACTTCGTCTATGTAATTCCGCCAAACAAGAATATGTCTATTAAACATAATGTGATACACCTTTTTGATTATAAGGAGACTCAAACTCTTCATTTGCCAATAGATTTCTTTTTTTCTTCTCTAGCTAATGATAAGCAAGGCAAGAGCATAGGTGTCATACTTTCAGGAATGGGCAATGACGGTACGGCAGGACTCAGAGAAATTAAGAAAAAAGGAGGCGGAGTCTTTATTCAGGAACCGTACTCTGCTAAATATGAGGACATGCCTCGCAGCGCCATTAAGGAAGGTTTAGCAGATGTTATATCCACAGTAAAGACAATGCCCTCAAAGATTATTTCTTATATAGAGAACAAGCCACAAATGGTTATTGATGACAAGGACATTGTAGAGAAACGCATGGGTTACTTCGATAATATTATAAGTACGTTACGATCGCATACAGGACATGATTTTTCTTCATATAAAAAAAACACTATACAACGTAGGATTGAGCGGTGTATGGGTATTCATAAAATTGATGATTTAGATACTTACGTCCGTTTTTTGAAGGATAATCCTCAGGAACTGAACTTGTTATTTAAGGAATTTTTAATTGGGGTTACCAGTTTCTTTCGCGAACAGGCGGAGTGGGAATTGCTAAGGGACAAAGTTATACCGGCACTCTTGGATGAACGTTCGACAACTGATACGGTTCGAGTTTGGATATCTGGATGTTCCACCGGCGAAGAAGCTTATTCCTTAGCGATTGTCTTCAAAGATGTGATGGATAAATTAAAACAATACAAAGATTTTTCTATTCAGATTTTTGCTACTGATCTAGACTCAGAAGCTATTGATAAAGCTCGGGAGGGGGTATTCCCTGATAATATCGCAAAAGATATGTCTTCTGAGCGCCTTAATAAGTATTTCGTTAAGGTGGATCGTGGCTATCAGGTTGTCAAAGACATTCGGGATATGGTTATATTTGCTCAGCAAAACATGATTAAGGATCCGCCATTCACAAAAATCGATATAATGGTTTGTCGGAACCTACTTATATACCTGACACCAGAAATCCAGAAAAAGCTCATTCCTCTTTTTCACTACAGTCTTAATAGTGGCGGATTTTTGTTTTTAGGAAGTGCTGAGTCAGTGGGGAACTTTACTGCTCTTTTTAAACCACTAAATCTCAAATCGCGGATATATCAAAGGCTTCGGCCTCTAATTCAGAGGTCGCCTATAGAATTTCCTAATTCATTTGCACCGTATAAGCCTGAAGTGAATCAACCGTCGGATGAGGTTCAGAACATGCAGTCGCTTGCAGATAAACTGATTTTGCAAAATTATTCACCAGCAGCTGTTCTCGTCAATGGTAAAGGTGATATACTCTACATTACTGGGCGAACGGGTAAGTACCTGGAACCTGCTGCTGGCAAGGTTAATTGGAATATTTTTGCCATGGCTCGTGAAGGGCTAAACTATAAACTGAGTGATGCCTTCTACAAGGCTGTTAGGAGAAAAGAACCGGTTACTTCCAAGAATTCTCTTGTGCTAAATGAAGGTGGATCGCTGATGGTTGATTTCACAACCAATCCGCTCAAAGAGCCGGAGGCGCTGCGAGGGATGGTAATGATTGTTTTTACAGACGTGATTATTCCTAAAGAAAGCGAAAAAATACACACAACAAGGCAAATTCCTGTCAGCAATAAGCGGGAGGAGGAACTAGAGAGGGAACTACTACAAACTCGCCAAATGTGGCAAGTTGCAGGTGCGGAAATGCAGATATCACAAGAAGAATTTAAATCCAGCAATGAGGAATTGCAGTCATGCAACGAAGAACTCCAGTCGACAAACGAGGAACTTACCACAACAAAGGAAGAAGTGCAGTCGTCAAATGAAGAGTTAAAGACAATCAATTTGGAATTACAGGTCAAATTAGAAGACCTGTCACTAGTTACAAGTGATATGAAGAATTTAATGAACAGCACGAAGATTGCCACCTTATTTTTGGATAACAATTTGTTTGTTAAGCACTTTACAAGCCAAATGACTGTAGTATCTAGGTTAATTTTGAGTGATGTTGGTCGACCAATCACTGATATTGCGTCAGATCTTATTTACCCAGAACTGGCAGAGGATGTTAGAGAAGTGCAACGTACGATGGTTTGTGTTGAAAAACAGGTTATGTCTCGTAATGGGAGTTGGTTTAATGCGCGCATTCTACCTTACCACACCTTAGAGGACAAAATCGATGGTGTAGTCATCACTTTTGTAGATATCACAAAATCCAAAGCGCTTGAGGCGGAACTTAGCAAATCAAAATTGGCTTTGGAACAACGAATAATGGATCAAGACGATGAACTGTTAGCGGTAAATAATAAGTTGCTAGAGGAAGTAGAACGAGGTAATAAGGAAGTCGCTGCATCTAAAGATCTGTCATAAAGTAAGTTATAAATGTTTCATCCCTCAAGGTATATGTAAGAGAATTTTACACATACTAATAACAATATTTGCAATTGAGGGGTGACAGTATTGGATATAATTTCATTAATAAAGAAAGTTAAGAAAAGAAAAGACACTATAGATATCCAGGAGGCATATAATATATATAGTCTTCTAAGAGCAAGATATGTTAGTACTCAAACAGTTCAATTATTTAGGAACTTTGTTCATGACGTAAGTTGGGAAGTAGTCCTAGATAAATTTCAGAAAAATTTTGAAAATCAAATAGATAATTTAGAGAAATTAGGCGAAGAATTTCGTATCATAATGCCAAACAGACCTCCGGTGGACGTTAAGTTTGCAACCCGTATTAATGATATAACGGATGATTATATATATAAAAAGATATACCATGACCTTGTAGCGCAGCTGATGTCTCTTAGCCATGCAGTTCGTTCAACCAGTACTAATGATAATATAAGAAATACTATCATACAAGATTTAAAAATTCATTTTGAGGATTTTGATATTCTTTATAAGTTTGGTAAATTAAAGGGATGGGAGGAGACGTATCCTACATACAAGACAGCTATAGTTCAGGTAGAAGAACAGCTTTCCACGTCAGAAGCATTTCATATTTGGGATCATATTGTTATGAGATATGAACAAATTGAACTCATAGGAATATTTTCGGGTTTTGCTCATGATACGGAGTTTAAAGTAATACTTCAACACGGGTTATATATTTATAACAAGCAGGTTAAAAAGCTTGAGGAGTTAGCACTAAAGCTTAATATACCGCTGCCTAACAGATCGGCACTACCAGTAACAACTCCAATAGATCCTGAAATGATCACGGATAAATTTATGTACCGAATTATTTTAAGCTGGCAATTATCGGCCTTAGATGCTCATCTCAGAGCAATCATTGAGACTATTAGGAACGAAGAACTACGCAGGTTATGGACTGGTCTCCTTGATGCAGAGCTTGAGTATTACGATAAATATCTCAAGTATGGAAAAATGAAAGGTTGGACAAGGGTAGTCCCTATTTATGGTGAGCCAGTTACATAGATCTTGGCCAAACAAAATAGCAAGAAAGCATAAAGTTGATTAGGAGGGCACTCTAATAGGTGTCTTTTTTCATGCAAATTATTCTATAAAACATCTTTTTACATGAGTCATAAAATTTTTCGCTGTATGCGTCATGTAAGAATCTTTTTTTGTAATCATATATATTTTCCATGTACAAGTTTCGTCCTCAAAACTAAGGGAGCGGACCTCATCAAATTGCATATCTTGCATTACATAATCTACAGTTATAGAAACACCATAATTTAGTTTGCAAAATTTATGAGCCATACTAATTTCGCAAATATCAAAATTGATATCAGGACTGAATCCAGCATTTTTACATTTTTCTACAATATTATGATGTGTTTTAAAATCATTGTTCACTAATATAAATTTTTCGTTTCTTAAGTCTTCAAATGATACTTTATCCTTTTTAGACAATGGATTTTTTACATTTACAAGTAAGTTAAGTTTATGCGTTTGAATTAGCACGACATCAAATTTATTTGTATCAACAGGTCCAATTGTAAAACCAATAATGGCTTTTTCTTCAAAAACGGCTTGTTCAACAAGAAGATCAGGATATTCGACAATATTTAACTTTATATTAGGGTTAGTTTTTTTGTATTCAAGTAAATATTCGGGTGATAAGGCACTGGTTATACCATAAGCAGAAGCAATTATTATTTCTCCTTGGTTTGTATTAATTAAATTTATAAGTTCGGTATTCATGCATTGTACATCATGTAATATTTGATGGGCATGTTTTCTTACAATTTGTCCATATTCAGTTAAAATTATTCCATTAGTTGTTCGATTAAAAAGTTGAAATTGTAGTTCATCTTCCAGAGTCTTAATTGATTTACTAAGTCCTTGTGGGGTAATGTAGAGAGTCTTAGCTGCTTTTCTTATACTTTCATCTTTGCAAACTTGCAAAAAAAATGTTAAATCTTTAATATTCAATAATATGTCCCTCCTCACCTGTAATTGTTTACTTGAGTTTATTGTTAAGTTAAGTTTATTTTATACTTAATCAAAAATATGTTCAAGGTTAATTAGTATTCTTGTCAACTTTTAGTTGCATAGAGGTAAAGATTAGATGCTATGTGTTAAAAAACTAACAATGTTATAGTTATATTATTAACAATATAACTAATTTTCAAGGGGGAATTAAATATGAGTTTTAAAGATTATCCAAATGTATTTCAGCCTATTAAAATTGGTAGTATTACAGTGAAAAATCGAATTCACTACACACCTATGGTTGCATGTGTTACTACAGCAGATGGTGAATCCAATCAAGAGATGCTTGATTGGATTGGTATGCAAGCACGCACAGGAGTTGGATACATAACTATAGGTGACACGCAGATCGATAAAGAACGTGCTCAATGTTTTTATGGTGAACTTGATGTTACAACAGATAAATACAAAGATGGATTAATGGTGCTTACTGAAGAGGCTCATCGTTTTGGATGCAAGTTATCTATAGAATTATCCCATGCTGGTCGTGGAGCAAATCCGGAAATGAATATTTTGCCAGCATTTGCGCCTTCTTATTTACCAATACCAGGTGCTCAGCAAGATATTAAGGTTATGGACAAAGAAGATATGGAGTGGATTAAAACCAGATGGGCAGAATGTGCTGTGCGCTGCAAGGAATGTGGCTTTGATATGGTTATGATCCATAGTGCTCACAATAATCTTTTGGGTTCATTTTTATCTCCAGAAAGCAATATACGTACTGATGAATACGGCGGCTCATTAGAAAATCGTATGCGATTTCCGCTAGAGGTATTAGAGACTGTGAGAAGTGCAGTTGGCCCTGATTTTCCTTTAGAATTTCGTGTAAGCATTAATGAGATGACCGACACTGGATTAGTGTTTGAAGATACTTTAAAATATTTAAAAGTAGCACAAAAATATGTTGATAATATTTGTCTTTCTCGTGGAACAGTATTTGTTGAAGATGCGATTAGATATCTTTGTCCATCATATTTGATGCCTCATATGATAAATGCTGATTATGCTAAAATCGTAAAGGAAAATGTGGATATTCCAGTTCAAGTTGTAGGTAGTGTCTGCAGCTTAGAAGAAGCTGAAAAAATTCTTAACGCGGGAAAAGCTGATATAGTTGGTATCTGCCGTGGATTAATGGCTGGTCCTACAATGCTTGAAGATGCAGTTCGCGGCCATGAAGAGAAAACTCGTCCTTGCATAAGATGTATGGATGGATGCGGCGCAGTATTTTTAGGGGCACCTATTCGTTGCGCAGTCAATCCAAAACTTGGTCGTGAGACTCGATTTGGAAAAGTAGCAAAAGCTGATACTAAAAAGAAAGTCTATGTTATTGGAAGTGGTCCTGCAGGTATGCAAGCAGTTGAAACTCTATTAGAGCGAGGCCATGATGTAACATTATTTGATAAAGCTGATAAAATTGGTGGTATGCTTCATGATGCCGCTGCAATTGAATTTAAAAGCGATCTTCGTAGGTATAAAGAGTGGTTTATCCGTCAAACACAGGAAAGCCCCGCAGTTATAAGATTAAATACAGAAGTTACTTTAGAACTAATTAAAAGCGAAAAGCCTGATGCTGTTTTAGTTGCTACAGGTGCAAGTTATATAAAACCACCAATTCCAGGGATTAATAGCGATAATGTAGTAATGGCAAATGTAGTGGATAATGGAACTGAGAAGGTTGGTAATAAGGTTATTGTTTGTGGTGGCGGACTTACAGGTTGTGAAACAGCACTCCAGCTTGCAAGAGAAGGAAAAGAAGTTACTGTTCTTGATATGATACCAGCAGAAGACTTTGCAAAAGGTCAATTTTACATTACTAGAAGCTCACTTATGGCAGAAATTAGAGACTCAGGCGTTAAATTTGCTGGGAATTTAAAGATTAAGGAATTTAATAATGAAGGTATAATTGTTGAAGATAAAACAGGTAACATTATGACTATGAAAACAGATACAGCGGTTATAGCTTTAGGTACTAAGGGAGACGACACTTTATATAGACAGATTGCAGCCGAGATGCCTTGGGACACTTATGCTGCCGGTGATTGCTTAAGTGCTAAAAATATTTACAATGCAACTTTCTCGGCATTTAACATTGCAGTTGAAATTTAACGACATTTCAGCTCCGCAGGAGATGATTTAATTAGAGCTTAATTAATAAAGGGAGGTGTATACAATGTCAAATAGAGTGGAAAACAAAGTGGCAATCATTACAGGAGCTACATCAGGTATTGGTCGTTCAACTGCTATTCTTTTCGCAAAAGAGGGTGCTAAAGTAGTTTTAGCTGGACGTCGAGAAAATTTGGGCGTGGAACTAGTAGAAGAAATTAAGAGCCAAGGTGGAAAGGCCGTTTTTGTTAAGGCTGATTTAACTAACAAAGACGACATAAAAAAGTTAGTTAAAACTGCCGTTGACCTTTATGGACGTATCGACATTCTTATAAACAACGCAGGTACACTTACATCATACAACTTTATTGAGATGGATGAAGTTAAAGACTTTGATAATATATTTAACATTAATGTTAAATCATACTTCTTGCTATGCAAGGAAGTAATACCATATATGCTTGAAAACAAGAAAGGTTCTATCGTAAATACAGCTTCAATTGGGACTGTAGTTGGCGTTCCTAATAGTGTAGCATATTCTGCAAGTAAAGGGGCTGTTGGTCAGTTTACTAAATCATTAGCTGGCGAATATGCAAAATCAGGGATACGTGTAAATGCGGTGCTACCAGGTCTAACAAATTCAGATATGGTTCCTGTAGGCAGTGAGTTTGAAAGGGAGGCTATAAAAATTGTACCGATGGGAAGAGCGGCATCTCCAGATGAAATTGCTCCAGGTTTTCTGTACCTAGCAAGTGATGAGTCTTCATTTTGTACAGGTACATTGTTAATTATAGACGGCGGTGCAACAAGTCTATAAGTAACAACTAATTTGGTATAAGATAAGAGTTTATAATATGTTGTATAACTTAAAAAGATAAATTAGAAAGGTTAATAAAAAAAATGATAAGATCCTATTAATAGGCTCTTATCATTTTTTTCTGCTTTTATTTAATTTAACAAAAGAACTAATGATTTCCATTACTAAAGCTAAAATAGCTCCAACTGCAACTATATATATATAACCTACAATGCTTGTTAGATCACCCCATCCAGGTGAAGTATTTCCGAGTACTACATAAAACATGTAAAGGATGGCTACAATGCCTGAAAGCGTATAAATTATAAAGAATATCTGTTTACCTAAAAAACCACCTATACAAGGAAGCAAAGCTGAGCCCGTGGATAGTATAAGCAAACCAAATATATTTCTAACTAATAGTACACTACCAAGCATAGATCTAGTTATAAGTAAACTAATAAATACTACTATTATATAAAATATAAAAATCCCAATCCACTGACTTGATTTTTTTTGTGGTATCATAATTTTCCTCCTTTAAGTTCAAAATTTATTCTAAGAATCTAGGTATTATATTTTATATTGTACCATTTCAAAGACCTCCTAGCCATACTTTTAAGATGATAAAGTTACATATATATAGTTTCCATTTTAATGATTAACACCTTATTATATTAATCTAGTAGTTGTTACATGCCGATAAAAGTAGCCAATCACAAATGCTAATAGTTGGTTTATGTCTAAGTTGTGATTTTATTGCATATAATATTAATTGTAAAAAAATTCAAACAAAGGAGTATAATATTTATTTACATAAAATAAGGTTAATGCTGATATATTATATATATTGTGATAAAATGTTAAGGATTAGATTTGAGAGGGGATAATAATGGATTTTGCAAAAAAAATATTTCAAGATTGGATATTACCTATAGTAGCAGCGATTATAATAGCGTTTATTATAAACAAGGTTGTTTTCTTTAACGTCACGGTTCCAACGGGATCTATGCTGCCAACTATAAACCTGGATGATAAAATTTTAGTAACGAGAGTTCATAATAAAAATAATCTTAAACATGGGGATATAGTAGTTTTTCATTCGGATGAATTAGACGAAGATTTAATAAAAAGGCTTATTGGACTACCAAATGATGTAGTAGAAATTAAAGAAGATGGATCTGTGTATATAAATGGAGATAGGACAGATGAAAGTTACGTTAAGTTTCCAGGTGGTAAAACAGGAAAATTTACAGTTCCAGAAGATAGTTACTTTTTTATGGGAGACAATAGAATTAATTCCTTGGATGCAAGATATTGGGAAAAACCTTTTATACCTAAGAAAGATATAATGGGAAAGGCAAGGATTATAATTAGTCCTTTCAGCAGATTTGGAAAATTAAAATAAAAAAATAGCAGACTATAAATGCAAGTTTATCTTCTGCTATTTTCATTTTTTTGAAAAGTTAATTTTTATAATTAATATCATAGTTTTATAATTAATTATAAAATAAATTTAGGTGGAGTAAATTTATTACAGAAAACTACAGTAAAGCGTTACAGAATCTAGTTATAAATTACAGGAAAAATTACCAGTATTTTATTTTGTATTATGAAACAATATATATATAAATAAACGAATATATTGAAAAATGAATACAAAATTTGTACACCTTCAAAATTACAATAAAGTACAAAAATAAACTCGAATTTTAAAGTAATATAGTGCAAAATGGTGCATTACGTAGATATTTACGCATAAAGCTAATACAATATGAAAATTACATGAAAAATGAATGATTTTCATATTTATATATTTTAAAAACATATGGTATTATAAATTATATATATAAACAAATGATAAACGTTTACAATTACTAAGGAGGACATATCATGGAGGAATCAAAAAAACTTTCTCATACAGCTTACGGTGGGATTAAAGGTGAGGATTATTTACCGTTTATACCTACTAGTCAAGCTATGCCAGAAACAACTGCAATATCTTTAATATTAGGTATGATATTTGCAATGATATTTGCAATGGCAAATACTTATTTAGGACTTAAAGTTGGTTTAACTATTTCGGCAGGTATTCCAGGAGCAATACTAGCTACAGGAATACTTAAAGGCTTATTTAAAAGGAACAACATTTTAGAGGCTAATATGGTAGCTTCAATTGCTGCTATGGGAGAATCACTAGCAGCTGGAATTATATTTATACTTCCCGCAATTATACTTTGGGGTATGGAATTAAAACTTTCTACTATAATTATAGTAACATTACTTGGAGGACTTTTAGGAGTACTATTTGTTACGCCTCTAAGAACATTCTTAATAGTTGAAGAACATGGTAATCTTATATATCCAGAAAGTATGGCAGCTGCTGAAGTTCTAGTAACTGGTAGTGAAGGTGGAGCAGGATTTAAAACAGTGTTAACAGGACTTGTAGTGGGAGCAGTTTATAAGTTATTCTCTGGTGGATTTAAATTCTGGCTTGAAGAAGCTGAATGGACAATAAAGCCAATGCAAGGAACAATATTTGGGTTTGATACATTAGCATCACTCATGGGTGTTGGTTATATAGTTGGTATTCAATCAGGATTATATATGTTCGGTGGTGCTGTAATTGCATGGCTTGGACTTATTCCATTAATAATGTATGTAGGACATGGACTTTCTGCACCTCTTTTTCCATCATTAGTAGTTATTAGTGAAATGGGAGCGTGGGATATTTGGAGTCAATATATAAGATATATAGGTGCTGGTGCGGTTGCAGCAGGTGGATTTATAAGCCTTGCAAAATCAGCTCCAACAATAATTAAATCATTTAAATCGGCTATGTCTGGTATTGGGGCGGCTGGACTTAAAACTAAAAATAGAACGCAAGTTGATGCACCAATAACTTGGGTTATAGGAGCATCAGTATTAGTATTCTTACTTTCATGGCTATTACCAGGAATTCAAGTTGGTATAGTTGGTGCAATAATGGCAGTTGTATTCTCATTCTTTTTCTCGGTTGTATCAGCTAGAATGGTTGGTATAATTGGAGCATCAAATAATCCAGCATCTGGTATGACTATAGCTACATTGTTATTTGTAACATCAGTGTTAAAGCTTACAGGTAATGTTGGAGATAAAGGTATGTATACAGCTGTTATTATAGGTGGAATAGTGTGCGCCGCTATCTGCGTTTCAGGTGGTACAGCTCAAAGTTTAAAAACAACTTATATTGTAGGTGGTACACCAAAGAACGTGCAAATTGGTATGTTTTTAGGAATAGTTGCTGCAGCTGCAGTTGCTGGTGGCGTAGTATTAATGCTTCATCACACATATGGAATTGGTAGTAAGGATGTTGCAGCCCCTCAGGCAACACTCATGTCAATGGTTATTAAAGGAGTACTTACAGGTGAGCTTCCATGGGCACTTGTATATGTTGGAGTTGCAATTGCAGTATTTTGTGAGCTTGCAGGTCTTCCAATATTACCAATTGCACTTGGACTATACTTACCAATACATTTGAGTACAGCTATACTTTGTGGTGGTATTGTAAGAGTAGCAGTTGAAAAGAAATTTAAAAAAGACGAAGAACGTAAGAAAACGCAAGTGGAAAAAGGTATACTTCTTGCTTCAGGACTAGTTGCAGGAGATGCTTTAATGGGTATAGCTGTTGCTGGAATTGCTACAGTTCAAAATTTATATCCAAAGGTTACTTGGCTAGATATAGCATATGGACCTAAATTATTAAAAGGACTAGCAGCAAGTAACGAATTCTCTATTATAATGTTCTTTGCATTAGGACTATGGATTTATGTGTATGCTTCAAAAGTAGACAAAACATCTGTTTAAGACTACAATGGGTAATATTATAATAAATGGTATCTAGTATATATTATTTAATTTAACAAATAATAATTATAAAATATTAGTTAAGAGCCATTAGGGCTCTTAACTATTTTGTAGGTGAAATATGTTTAATAAAAAAAACAAAGAAAAACCACAAGAAAATTTTTTGCTTTATAGACCACTAAGAAAAGTAGAACATTGGGAAATAAATGACCAGAAGGTAAAACTATTTTTTCACCATGATAAGATAGTAGAGAGATTTACGAGATGGCTTATAAAAAAATCAAATATAAGTGACTTGCAGCTGGACGAGCGAGGTTCCACAGTGTGGGAACTTTGCGATGGTACTAAGACTGTTTACGATATAGTTTTGGTCATGATGGAAAAATTTAATGAAACTGAGCAAGAATCTATTGATAAAATAATTACCTTTTTAAGATACTTATCTCGGAGGGGATGGATTACGTTTGACAATAAAAACATATAAAATGGTATAATGTAAATAGGCTACTAAAGTGGAGTAATAATCTACTTTGGTAGCTTAGTCTACTAAAGTAGCTTAATCTACTAAAGTGCTTATGCTAATAAAACAGATTATTAATGGAGGGTGAATGATTATGAAATTAAATAATTTAATTGATGTTATGAAAGAGGATATTATAAAGTCTACTCAAGAAATTATAAAAATTAAGAGCGTTGAAGGTGAATCTAAACCTGGGATGCCGTTTGGTGAAGGCGTAAACAAAGCACTAGAAAACGCACTAGATGTTGCAAAAGACTTAGGTTTTCACACCGTTAACTTAGATGGTTATGTTGGGTATGCAGAATACGGCCAAGGTGAAGAGTATGTTTTAGCACTAGGTCACTTGGATGTAGTTCCTGAAGGAAACGGTTGGATTTACCCAGCTTATGGCGCAGAAATTCACGATGGAAAAATGTATGGACGTGGAACTACAGATGATAAAGGACCAATAATGGCAGTGCTTTACGGACTAAAAGCAATTAAAGATGCAAAGCTACCTCTATCTAAAAGAATTAGAATTCTATTTGGTACTAATGAAGAAACAGGAAGCAAAGAACTTGATTATTACCTAGAAAGAGAAAAACCACCAGTTGCTGGGTTTACGCCAGATGCAGATTATCCAATAATTAATGGAGAAAAAGGTATAACTATCTTTAACATCGTAAAAGATTTTAAAGTTAAAAATAAGAGCGATAACTTTATTAAATATATTAAGGGTGGTCAGGCTGCAAACATGGTACCTGATTATTGTGAAGTAGGAATCATAGCTACGAATGCAGCAAGTATTGTTAGTGCATTAAGAATTTTTGTAAAAGATGATGATTCTAAACTTTCCGCAGTGGTTAACAAAGATATGGTAATAATCAAATCTAAAGGTGAATCCGCTCATGGAAGTTTACCGGAGCTTGGACTGAACGCTATAATGCAATTATTAGCTTTTCTTGGAACTATTGATTTTGGCACAAATGATATATCAGAATTTATAAAATTTGCTAATGAAAATATAGGTATGGAAACACATGGTGAGTCTTTTGGAGTTTGCCTTGAAGATGAGATGTCAGGGAAAATGTCATTTAATGTTGGAACAATAAATATGGATGATAACTCAGCTACTATGACATTAAATTTGAGATATCCTGTAACAAACAAATTAGAGGATATGATGAATCCATTTAATGATAAAATTGATGGAACTGGAATAAGAATAGAGAAGTTTCAGCATCAAGAACCATTATATTTTTCACCAGATAGTCCAATTATTAAAACACTTCAAAAGGTTTATACAGAGCAAACTGGTAACGAAGCTAAATTAGTATCAATAGGTGGGGGTACTTATGCTAAAGAGATGCCTAACATTGTAGCTTTTGGACCAATGTTTCCAGGAGAACCAGACACTATTCATAAACCAAATGAATATATAACAATAGATAATTTAATTAAAAATGCTAAAATATATGCTCATGCATTGTATGAACTCGCAAAATAATATGTATGTTATTCAACATATATGCGTTGACGAAAAACAAACAACTTTTAGGCCTATATCTTATAAATTAAGATGTAGGTTTTAGTGTTTTAAAGTAGTTAAATCATCGCTTGCGGAGCTGCATTAAGTTTAAAATTTAAGTTTGAAATTTATATAAAACTATAGAATTAAAATGAGTATAGATGTATAATGAAATATTAGACCATTAATAATTTATAAAAAATTATATATACTATAATAACTATAAAACTTTTAGTGAGGGGTAATTATGAAAATACAAGATATCAAGATTGGGAAAATCAGTACTGCTTTAAAACAACCATATAGAGTGGGAAAGAGGTTTCTTACTTTCTCAGATGAAATAGTTATAAAAATGATTTCAGATACTGGGGAAATAGGCTATGGAAGTGCGGCTCCAACGCCTTCTATAACAGGGGAAACGGAAAATTCTATTATTGGAGCAATAAATTATATTAAACCTGAAATCATAGGTTTAGATATTGATAATCTTGAAGAAATTATGAAGGTAATACATACGGCTATTCGTGGAAACAATAGTGCGAAAGCTGCTATCGATGTTGCTATTTATGATTTGCTTTGCAAAAAATATGGAGTGCCACTTTATAAGTTTTTGGGCGGATATAGAACTTCATTAACTACTGATCTCACAATAGCAAATGATACGGTAGAACAAATGGTAACAAAATCATTAGAGGCTGTTATGGATGGTTACACTTACTTAAAAGTTAAGGTTGGAAATCATATAGATCTTGATATAGAACGGGTTAAAGCAGTAAGAAAAGCAGTAAGGCGAGGAATAAAAATCAGGGTAGATGCTAATCAAGGCTGGAGACCAAAAGAAGCTGTAAGTATTATTAGAAAATTTGAAGATATGGGTCTGGACATTGAATTTGTTGAGCAACCAGTTAACGCTTGGGATATAGATGGACTTAAATATGTTACTGATAATGTTGAAACTAAAATTCTTGCAGATGAAGCAGTTTTTGGACCATCGGATGCTTTTAAGATAATTGAAAGAAGAGCAGCAGACCTTATAAGCATAAAACTTATGAAGTGTGGTGGCATAAATAACGCAATAAAGATATACAATATGGCAGAAAATATGGGTATAAGGTGCATGATGGGGTGTATGCTAGAGAGTAGAATAGGCATAACAGCAGCGGCCAGTTTTGCAGCATCAAAATCAAATATGATTAAAGCGGACCTAGACACTATGCTACTTTTTGAAGAGGATGCAATAATAGGTGGAGCGAACATTGTAGGGAATACTATAACTATTAATGATTCACCAGGTCTTGGCATTTCAGATTTAATTGGATGGCATGAAATTTTTTAAACATATGAAAACTAAGCATATTTAAATAAATAACATGCGAAATTGTTATTGCCGTAAGTGTTTATCGCATGAGGAAATATAACAAATAAAATGGGGTGATAGTTTTGAACAACAATGAATACGATATGGATTCTAAACTGATGGATGCTAAGGTGATAGAGGTAGAATTAAAAAAGCAACTTGAGTTTAATATAGAAAAAGAACATTTAAAGGTCGTTTGTCAAATTATTAGTGAAGAAATTCTAAAATATATTGAAAAAAGAAAAGAAATCACGAAATATATTTTAGATTATAGAAAAAAAGTTATCGAAGACTATAGAGATGATGAAGATATGGTAATAGAATATTTTGATCACGAGATATATGTAAAAGAAGAGGCTTTTAAAACTATTGATAGAAGACTTAAGGAGCTAACTGCGCTTAAGAGCTCTCCCTATTTTGGAAGAATTGATTTCTCAGAAGAAGACTATGGCATTAATGAAATGTATGTGGGAAGATTTGGAGTTACGCCAGAGAATACCTATGAACCGTTAATAGTAGATTGGAGAGCACCAGTTGCATCTTTATTTTATACTGGTTCTTTAGGGGAAGCTTTTTATGATGCTCCTAAGGATAAAATATTAGTTAACATTTTAGCTAAAAGACAATTTATTATCAAACAAGAAAAGCTTATAGGCATGTTTGACTCAGCACTAGATGTAAAAGATGAGATACTTCAAATGGTGCTTAGTAGCAACGCAGGAGAAAAGCTAAAAGATATAATAATGACAATACAAAAAGAGCAAGATGATTTAATAAGACAACCAAGACTACAAACTATTGTGGTTGATGGTGTTGCTGGTAGTGGAAAAACAACTATAGCACTTCATAGGGTAGCCTATTTACTTTATAATTATAGAAAAATACTTGAAGATAAGGTTTTGATATTAGGACCTAATAATGTATTTATGGAATACATATCCTCAGTGTTACCAAGCCTTGGAGAATCAGGAGTTAAGCAAACGACGTTTAGAGATTTTGCTTTTGATATTTTAGAGTTAAATGAAATAATGAGTTTAAAAGAATACATGGAGAAAGTACTTGGCGGTGAAAAAGAATTTACCAAGGACATTATGTATAAAAATTCTGAGCTGTACAAAGATTTTCTTGACCAGTCAATAGAAAAATTGGATAATGAATACTTTAAAATAGAAGATTTATTTTTTATGGACGAACTTGTACTATCTAAAAAAGATATAAGCGATATGTTCACTATTCATTATAAAACTATGCCTCTATTTAGAAGAAGTAAGAAAATTAAAAGAATTATTTATCTTAAAATAAGTGAAGCTAGAGATGAAAAAGTTAGATTTATACAAAAAGAATATGAAAAAACTGTGGCCGCACTGCCAGATGCTGAGCAAGATTATAAAGTAAATGATTTAGATTTTAATAGAAGACTTAAAATTAGAGAAGTTATTAAGCAAGTACTAGAATTAAAAAGAAAACTTACTTGGATCGAAAATGGTAACTGTGTTGATTTGTACAATAAAATCAACGGGAATAAGAGATTAACTGAAAATGATTTAGGAGGCATATTGTACCTTAAAATTAAATTAGAAGGTATTAAGATGCCAGAGGAAATAAAACATGTAGTTATAGATGAAGCGCAAGACTATAATCAACTTCAATTTTGGGTAATAAAAGAATTAACAAAATGTGCTTCACTTACTATAGTTGGAGATAGCAATCAAAGACTAATACCTTTTGAGGGAAAACTACCAATGCACGATATAAAAAATATACTTCCACGTTGCAATGTACAGGAGTTTAAATTAAATACGAGCTACAGATCAACAAAAGAAATTATGGAGTATGCTAATAAATATTTGCACGGCGAACCTATTGTTCCAATAGTTAGAAATGGTGAGGTAGTAACTGAAAAATTAATTACGGATAAGGATGAACTTAAAAAATTCATATTCGAAAAGATAAAATACTTTAAAGGTAAAACTTATGAAAATATTGCGATTATCTGTAAAGACATAAAAGAAACGACAGAAATGTTTGAATTAATTAATGAAAATACAAATATTAGGATTATAGATAAAGAGAATGCGGTTTATCATAGTGGGATTGTTGTGCTTCCATCGTATTTTGCAAAGGGACTTGAATTTGACGCGGTTATAATGGTGTTAAATCAGCAGAGCGAAGCTTGCGAAGATAAATCAGATGACTTGCAGAGCGAATATATGCAAGAAGATAAACTTAGATATGTTATGGCAACTAGGGCGCTTCATGAACTTCATGTCGCTTTCAAAAAAATAGTGTAACAAAGATGAAAAAAAAACAATGAGAGTGGGACGGTTAATAACTGGTTAACCTCTATTTTGGTACAAGTTTTCAGAGAAAACTTGTACCTTTTTAATTCAAAAGCTATTCATTAATCAACTATTTTCATGGATACACTAATAAAATATTATAAAATAGGTGCTTGTCCAACTTATTGATTAAGAAAAAAATCTTTTAGTAATAGAAATATTTTTAAAAATAAGTTAATAGGTCGGTTCTAAGCATAACATTTAAGAAAATCATCAATAATATTTTCATATTTAACGTCTGACCCAATTAACTCTATACCAATAGTGCTTAATTTTGATACTCTGGCCTGTGTAACGTTCCCAAGTGCACTAGTTATATCGCTAGATTTAAAATTGCACAGGCTCCTCATTAGAACAACTATTAAAGCTTTTGCATTTACAAGATTTCTGCAAAATTTCATGTGAATATGAAATTTTGATATGTTCATTTTTTGCGCTACAAATTCTACTATGTCTTCTGGTTTAAGATTTCTTACCAGTATCCTTCTTTCGCTTCTATATTCTGTTTTTTTATCTTCAAATTCAATGTGTTGCTCTAGATTTTCTTGTTTTAATTTTTCTGTGTTACAGGTAAAAATAAGGTCATAATAGTTAGTTCTAGCGGTTTTGAGGTTATTGCCAAAGAAATTCATGATATATTCAAAATCAACTAAGTTGAGATGGTTATGTTTTTTTCCTAAAAATATTCCTAAACTAGAAAAGGCATATTCATCAGGACAAGTTCTATATTCAACTATAGATCTAGGATTATTGTGCATATACAGTGATAATGTTTTTAAATATTTTTCACTATCAACTATTTTACTCGTAAATCTATCTTTGAAAAGATGGCCTTCCCTTTCATATTTTCTGTTGAAGTATGAGGCATAAGAAAAATTTATTCCATGCATTACTTTTGATATATCTGAGCCATTGGCATCAATCATTAAATGTGCATGGTTATCCATAAGGCAGTACCCGTAAATTTTGAAATTATAGAGAGTCTTGTATTTTTTTATAAGAAATAAGTATTTCTGCTTATCGGCAGCATCTCTGAATAAAGTTACTTCACTAATACTTTTGCATATTATATGAAATATCGATTCAGTTGTTTTTACCCTGGCCATTCTTGGCATAATAAATCACCTCTTTGTTATATTTTTCTAAATTATTGCCTATCTACTCAGATGGTATTCAAATTTTCACGTCGTTAACTCAAATAGTTTAAGTAGTTGAGATAGTTGTTAACTGTCCCCTGATTATTTTCAATTTTTTCTTAAAATACATATATTGCTATTGAGTTTTATTTTAATTCTGCTATAATAAAGTTAACAGAAAAAACAAAAAGCATTTAAACGTATTCAAAGATTTCTAATTTGTTATTTCTGAGATATTCGTGAAGCTCTTATTTTCAACCTACAATATTTATACGGGAGTTCAAGATCTAGGTGTGGATTTGGCCTATAAGACCAGTGTTAAACTGGCAAGGACTGTTAAACACCTCTGAGGACACCCACCTATCATAAAGATAGGTGTAAAAATTGGGGCAACGGTATTTTGGATTAAAATTTTAAATTTTGAGTAATTTATAAAAGAGATAGAGATATCTCTTTTTTTTATTGTGCTAAAAAATTATGAACTAAAAATCAGGCCCTCTTTTTTATGATATAATTAGTAGATACTAATAAGGCATCTAAGAAATAAAAAATAATGCTAAATGTCGAGGTGTAGTTATATGGAAGAAGAAAGAGTCCTTAAGATGATAGAGAATAACCCGATTGTAATAAAAAACATTGATAATCCCAGTGATGAAATGAAACTTATGGCTATAAAAAAAGATGGGACAATGCTACGGTATATAAAAAATCCTACAGCAGAAATGCTAGAGCTTGCAATAAAAAGTAATCCCAGGGCAATTGAATTTATAGATAAGCCTATGCATGGCATGAACAGATATGTTGTGCTAAAATCATGGAACAATTTAGAATTTATTAAAGATCCTAGTGAAGAACTTATTAAGATAGGTATAGAACAAAAGGGTTACGCAATAAAGTATGCTAAAAACCCAAGTGCGTTACTTCAAAAACTGGCTGTAGAAAAAGATTACGACTCTATAAAATTTATAAAAGACCCAACTGAAGAAGTGCAACTTTTGGCTATAGGAAAAAATTATAATGCTTTAAGATATATAGAAAATGCAACTTTAAACGCTGAAATACTTGCAATAAAGGAAAGTGAAGCCGCAATAAAGTTCGTAATAAATATAGACGAAAATAAAAAAGTATTGTTTTTAAAACACAATGTTTTGGTTATTAAATATTTTGCACGCGACCTACCATTGGATGTTGTAGAGAAAGCTTTTAAGGAAGTATTATCTAAAGAAGAAACACCTGAAAAATATGTAAGAGATTTTATAAATTGTGAAAGCATAAATGAAAAACATGGTAATATATCTATGGATAAAATAATTTTTATTTATAAGTATGGTAGCAAAGCCTGCAAAAGAATAGCAGTAGATGAAAAATTAAATATGATGAAAAATTAAATACAATGAGAAACTGAATATGATGTTAGAAGGGATGAATTATGAATTTTAAAGATACTATGCAAAGCGTCGACCTTGTTATACAAACGAATGAAGTACCACTAGTTGTAGGTGAGAGTGGTATAGGAAAAACTGCTTTAGCTAAAACTCTTGCAAAGATAAAAGGCTGGAGCCTTGTTATTATAGATGGAAATCTTTTGAAAGAAGGAGAAATAGGTGGTCTTCCAACAGTTGAGGATTACAGTTTTAAAGATGCTAGCGGAAAGAACGTACGCGGGAAAAATACTGTTTATGCGGTTCACACAAAATTACAGGAGATAGATGGCCTTATAAATGATGGCAAAGAGGTTTTTTTATTTATTGATGAAATAAATCGTTGTGAGCATACTGTGCAACAGGAACTTATGAATCTTATATTAAATAGAGAGATAAATGGATATAAGTTAGATGAAAAAGTGAAAATACTCGCGGCTATGAATCCTTCTAGTAAATACGGGGAAGATTATGATTACCAGGTAGTTGATATGGATGCAGCGCAGGAAAACAGGTTTGTTTTGCTCCATATGGAATGTGATTCATTAGCTTGGCTGACCTGGGCTATTACAAATAATTTAGAACAAAAGGTTATAGAATTTATATCTACTTTCCCAGAATATTTACTTAGCGCGCAGGAGGGTGAGCAGACAAAGGCAACACCTAGAAGTTATGAGAGGGTTTCTAAAAGTTATAAGATTTATAGAGAAAATAATGATACAATTTCTAAAAAAATATTTTTAAATATATTAAAGGGTAATATAGGTAGTAGAATAGCTCATGAGTTTATGGCATTTGCAGAGGAGGATAATAAACCACTAATTACTTATGAAGATGTGTTTAATGGCGATGTGTTATCTAAAGAGATAATTGAAACAGTTAAAAAAGAAAGCCATACTAGATTATATTTAATATCAAAGAATATTTTGGACATATTAGGCAGAAAAGAAATTGTAGATATGGATATAAAAAGACTTGTAGAATTTCTAGAATGTTACCCTGTGGATTTAGGGATAGGTATTATGCAAGATATTAAAGAAAGTAATAATAGTGTTTATAAATTATGTTTGGATAATGAAGCTTTCATTGAAATGTATTTTAAGGCCTATAATGAAATAAAAGGCTAGGTGAAATTATGGGAAACAATTTTGAAAATCTTAAAAGTGCGCTTTATGATGAAATTTCTAATGTGAAAAGCATAAAAGACATGCCGAATAATTTTACACAGGATTTTATGAAGCTCATTACAATGGTTAATTTTATGTTGATAGATGATAATGATAACTTTTATGGGTATTTTCTACTTCAAATGTCTAGAGAAGTAAAATATGATATAGGCTCGCCAACGGCTGTGAACTTTAGATTATCTAAGTATGTTATTTATTTTAATCCTTATATTTTTTTAAATCTTACAGGAAATCAAATGAAAAGCACTATTAAACACGAGATTTATCACATATTATCTTCTCACTTAAATCGCGCTAAGGGTCTTAAAACAAAATATAGTACCCTGGCAATTAATATGGCAATGGATATAGTGGTCAATCAGTATTTAGATTATCTGCCACCATATGCTATAACAATAGATGGGATAAACCGTAAGTATAATATAAAGTTAGAAACTTATATGACTATGGAGTACTATGCGCATGAGATTCAGGAAGCCTTAAACTTATTAGGGGAAGAGGACGAGAGTGAAGAAGATGACTCTAAGGAGAAACATGTACAAAAAGAGTATGATGCAGCCAAAACTCATGATTTATGGGAAGAATCAATAGAAGTAGATGAGGAAACTATTGAAAATTTTACTCGAAAATTTGTATCAATTGCAGAGAAAGGGAAAGTTCCTCTTTATTTAGAGGGAGTTCTCAAGGGGATTAAGAATGAAAAAGGTGAAATCCCTTGGAATCTATATCTAAAAAAGATAATGGGAACTTTAGAAAGTGATAAAAAAAAGACCGTAGCAAGGAGAAGTAGGCGTCAACCTAATAGATTAGATTTAAGAGGAGAACTTAGGGGACATACAGCTAGAATCACATTAGCTATAGATACAAGTGGTAGCATAAGTGATGAGGAGTTTAAGGGAGCGATAAAGGAAGTTTTTAATATTGTAAAAACTTATAAACATGAAATAACTCTAATTGAATGTGACACTCAGATAAGACAAGTATATAAAGTAAAATCAATTAATAGTATAAGGCAGAGGTCAAGTAGTCGCGGTGGTACAAAATATACACCGGTTATTAAGTATGTCAATAATACGGATACCAACATATTAATATATTTTACAGATGGAAAAGGTGAAGAAAAATTAGAAGAAATGCCAAAGGGTTATAAAATATTATGGGTTATATCAGGACGTGGGGATAAACTTTCATTAAAAGAACCTATTGGAACGATAAAAAAACTAAAACCTGTAGAGATAATAGAGGATACGCAGGAAAGATTAGATGTAATGGTTGATGGATTTTCTGCGAATAGTCATGAACCAATATATTAGGGGGGATGAAGTATCAAATTCTCCATGGGACTTGCAACATGAGCTCAAAGCGTGAAATTTTATTAAGGAATTCTAGTCTTTTGCAAATATAAAATTCTCTGCCGCTCACACTCGACGTCCTGTCTCGGGTTCGCTAGCTTCCACGTCCTGTGGAAGCTTACGAGAATTTTATATTGGCGAAAGAAGAATTGCTAAATAGAATTTCAATGTTTCTTCGCTTCTTGTTGCAAGTCACTCCGTAGAAATTCATACTTAATATAACGCGGAAGGGCAAAAGAAGAATTTTAATTAAAAATAAAATTAGTAGTTCTTAGCGAAATCAACGCATTAATAGTAATATATATTTTTTTATTTTTTCTTATTCTTTTTTAAATCATCTATGGTATGTTTTAGAATTATTAATGCGAAGATAAGTGTTATACCATTTGCTAGGGCTATAGATGTTTGTTTTGTGGAAATCCCGTATATAAACCATAAAAGAACTCCTATAGTAAACATCAGGTACATGCTAAGTGAAATTCCTGAGGTGTTTTTGGTTTTTATCACCTTAATTGCTTGTGGTAAAAAGGAAAGTGTTGAAAATACTGCAGCCATATAGCCTAATATTGTAATCATTATTGTCCCCCTAAAAACTTTATTGTTTATGTATAGTTTTAGTATAACAGATTGAAAAGATATGTAGTTATTTTAGTGAGGTTTAGGGTTCATTATAAACAAAATGTAATGGATGTATGTTATTATGAAAGATATAATTAAGATGAGTGGTAAGTAAATTAGTTGATATTTATATAAATGATAATTAAATTATAAATAATTAAATAAGTTAAAGGCGGATAAATATATGAGAAATTTAAAGATGATATTAGAGTATGATGGAAGTAGATATAAAGGATGGCAAAAACAAGAGGATAATGATTTGACGGTGCAAGGTAAAGTTCAAAGTGTATTGTCTAAAATGACAGGAGAACCTATAGAGGTTGTAGGTTGTGATAGAACTGAAGTTGGAGTTCATGCTGAAAATTATGTGGCGAATTTCCATACTGATAGCGATTTGAGCATAGACGCTATAATGGATTATTTATGCGAGTTTTTACCAAGCGATATAGCAGTAAAATCAATGGTGGAAGCCAGCGAAAAGTTTTCTGCTGGATATAATATAAAATCAATAACTTATGTGTATAAGATAAATAATAATGACTTAAGAAGTGTGTTTAACAGGAAATATGTCTATCATTCTGAGATTAATCTTAATTTAGACGAAATGAGAGTTGCAGCGCAGCATTTAGTTGGAACTCATGATTTTCAGGGGTTTGCTACTGTGGCAGAGAATACTAAATCTACTGTTGAAACTATTAATTACATAAATATAATAGAAGAAAAAAGTTTGGTAGAAATAGAGATTAATGGAAATCAATTTTTGTGGAACATGTTAAGAATTGTTATAGCAAGTCTTATAGATATAGGTGAAGGAAAACTTACGGTGGAGGATATAGAAATATTGTTGAATGAAAAAACAGAGTCAAAATATACATTAATGGCTAAAACAAAAGGATTATCCCTAAGAGAAGTTGAATATTAGAGAGTTTTCTTACATTATACTATAATGAAAAGTATATAATTTCTCCTGTGTGCCTTGCATGCGAACTCGAAACTGGAAATTCCATTAAGTAATTCTACTCTTTTGTACATATAAAACCCCCTAACGCTCACATTCGCCGTCCTGGCTCAAGTTCGCTAGCCTG
>Ga0209123_1000266_pt1 | contig 75218 bp, 39 predicted proteins | sample BarGraIncu00431A_FD_184500 | JGI IMG/M metagenome (GOLD analysis project Ga0209123, IMG submission 184500) | Arctic peat soil microbial communities from Barrow, Alaska, USA - Barrow Graham LP Incubations 004-31A (SPAdes) (version 2) | ecosystem: Environmental > Terrestrial > Soil > Wetlands >... | reverse complement strand
CAACGTTCAATCGTTCTACGACTCACACCAAAAATCTTCGATAGGTCAGTGATCGTCCGTTTTTGATGGGATAAAAGAAGGCATTGGCTGCGTTTCCTTACCATATTGTTTGTACTGTTCTTAAAAAAAAGTTCCAGAGCCTCAAGCTCCCCAGTTTTCAATGTTATATATCTCATAGTGAGACAAATATACAAAATAACTATCAAAAAACAAGATAATACGACATTATGTTATTCTAAATACTTATAGTTGATTTTATTTAGTTAAACTTTTTTATTTGACGTGCCTTTTTAAGCTGTAGACCCTTCTTTCGATTGAGCTCAAATGGAAGATATTTAGCATCTTAAAACATCTCTGCACTAATTTCAATAAGACAATTACCACTGGTTACTATTTAGTATCTGTATTTGAGAAACATTTCCAATATCTCTGCTCTAGGCCCTTCAAACTACCTTCTTGCTTTTTCTATCGATAGCAAAAAAATTGAGGTAATTCATTTGAAGCATTCTCATGAATGCCATAATTGGCAACAAACAAAATATTGTTCTTCAGGCATAATCCAGCTACAAAATTTATTTTTAGGTCAGGGAGATTAGCGTTAAATACTTTCCAAACAATGTTATCGTTCTTATCTACTTCAACGAATTCGCCCTTATCACCCGATCCCAGGATGGTATTGCCATTAGACATGTGTATAGCCGATATTGCATTATTCCCCTTATATTAGAATAATCGTACTGTTTTCCTTCAAGGTCAACTTTACAAAGCGGATACTCTTATAAGTTTATTATGAATATTTGGTTCAATTTCATATATGGGGTTCATAAATAAAAATCTATTTAGTGACAGCAACGCCAATGAACGAATCGGCTGTACCATAGTATAAAAACCACTTTTCTTTGAAATAGACCAATCCCTCTGCAAAAGTAGTCCCGGCTTGATATTGTCCGCTTAGCTCATGTGGGAGACTTGGTTTCAAAATACATGTATCCGTTCGATCTATTATTTTTTCAGGATTATCGAGATCGAACAATACCTCACCAACAGAATATGTCCCTTTGGGTAATGTAGAATCCGCATCATTGTTGGTTGCATTTTTTCCGTTATAAAAAAGTAGGATACCTTTGTCCGTAATCAATGCCGGGGGACCGCATTCAGTTAAATCACTATCAAAAAAACCAGAACGGGGAGTCATAATTTTTTTTAAATCTCCATTTTTATCCAATAAAGGAGTCCAATCGGTTAGATTTTCTGACCATGCAAGGTTCACAAATTTTTCTCCCCAATACATCCAATATTTATTATTGATCTTGGCAACTACTAACCGGTTATCTTTCATTTTTGTAACAATGGATGCAGACTTCGATGCGATGTCGAGAAATTTTCCACTGTATGCATTTTTAAAAGCAGGTCCTTTCTTCTCCCATTTATACAAATCATGTGAAAGTGCTATGGACAAGCGCGGAACTTCGTAATTCCAACTGGTGTAAGCCATCACATAAGTACTATCATTTAATTCTACAACACGTGGATCTTCGCACCCTCCGGGATAATCATATTTCCGAAAAGAATCATTATCAGGATATAACACAGGTCGCTCAAATTGAGTAAAATGGATTCCATCCTCACTTTTAGCTAATCCAATTCTTGAAGTTCTACCTCCAATTATAGCCGCAGGATTATCTTCACAACGGGTGAAAAGATATACTTTCCCATTTTTTACGATAGCTCCAGGATTAAACACATCTGCCTTTTGCCATTTAACAGTATCATTTCTGATGGGATCAAAAAACTTTTTCGTCGAATCGGCTCTAATGACTGGATTTTCCTTTGGCTTAAAGAATGGCCCTAAGGTCCACTCTGATAGACCATTTTTCTTTTGTAAACAATTGCATGCTGTAAACTGAAGAAGGATTAACAGTACGATCGGATATTTGATTAGTTTCATTTCCAGTTATAATTTGGTTTTACACCCATTTCAAAAATCAGTTTACTTCCATTTATAAGCTCTTTATAGCTGATGAAAGGTGAATCTATCGATTTCCCATCCAACGTCACACTTTGGACATATTTATTCTCTTCGGAAAGATTATTGGCTATAATTTCAAGCCTTTGAGACTTCCCTGCGTTGGAATGGCACAATACAATCTTTGGAAATTGTGGGGCTCCGATACAGTAAATCCCGGAAGCAGGGACAACCGGATAAAAACCCATTACCCCAAAAATATACCATGCCGACATTTGACCGCAATCATCATTTCCATTGATTCCCACCGGCTGGTTCCTGAAATTCTCAACAGAAGTATGCTTTCTGATAAGTTCTTGTGTTTTCCACGGTTCTCCGCAATAATCGAATAAATAGATATAGTGATGCCCTGGCTCATTATCATGCCTGTAATGATTTCCTTCAAAGTTTTCCGTAAGTTTTGATGCGAATGCTTTGCTTCCTCCCAAAAGATCAATCATACCTTTCGGATCGTGCATTGCCCCAAACAAATAAGTCCATTTACTACCTTCTGTAAAACCTGCAGTAGCATCAGCATTCCAATCGCCATTGTACAACCGGGGTGCAAAGAAACCAGTAGCCGGGTTATACAAATTCCTGTAATTTTTGCTGTTCTTCATAAACAGGTTATAATCTTCTGTTTTGCCAATTCCCTTTGCCATTTGAGCAACACAATAATCATCAATCCCAAACTCAATTGTTCTCGAAACTGATTCGGCTGTTTTGTCAACAGGAACATAACCTATTGAATGGTAATAAGTAGATCCCGCCCTTGCTTCATATGAAGTCCACGGCTCGCGGTCGTACCATGTTTTTAAAGTATCTCCCGTAGGCGGAACTGTTGCATCTTTGTATACAGCTTCGTAAGCGAGATTTATATCATATTCCCTGAACCCATTTGTAAAAGCATCGGCAATAACCGCATCTGCATGCGTCCCAATCATAATATTTGTATAGGTAGGATTCGGCCATTTGGGCAACCATCCACCTTCTTTGTACATCTGTAATAATGACTGAACCATGGGGCTCACCCGTTCCGGTTGTATCAATTGCAACAAAGGATGCAATGCCCGAAAAGTATCCCACAAAGAATAATCGTTATACGAAGTCCCTTGATGTACCTTGTCGTCAAAAGCGCTGTAGTAATGGCCATATTCAGAAAATTCGCGGGGAAACAACATGGTATGGAACATCGCGGTATAAAAAATACTTTTTTGATCTTCAGAACATCCGCTCACAGCAATCCTGCTAAGATTTTTTTGCCAAACTTCACGGGTAGTTTTTCTTAATCTATTAAAATCCCAGTCCGGTATTTCAATGGATAAGTTCTCAGCAGCTTGTTCCAAACTGATGAAAGATGTTGCAATTTTAACTTTAATCACCTCGTTTTTTTTGGTATTGAAATTAATATAAGCTCCCATTCTGGTTCCATAACCCTCCTGATTCATTGGTTTTATATCAGTTGAATTGGAATCGTTCCATGTCCCATAATCTTCAAATGGCTTATCAAACTGAATGATAAAATAGCCTTTGAAATTAGGGAGATCGGGGCCTAGAGATGCAGACATTCGATCCGGATTATAACCTGTTATCAAACCTCTTTTCTTATCTATTTTCACATATCCTTGTAACAACTTTATCTTTTCAAGTTCTACGTTTGAACTATTCTTATTTTTTATTTTAAGATTAATTCCCTGAATGATGATATGAGATTCCTTTGATTGAGGAAAAGTAAAACGGAACATTCCACATCGTGAAGCAGCTGCAATTTCTCCTTTGATTTGTTTTTTCCCCGGATTCAATACTACAGAATAATAATAGGGTTTTGAAACTTCGTCTGCATGAGAAAAAATAACAGCACGTTCTTCGGGCAGTACTTTTAATTGCCCTATTTGAGGCATAACAGAAACGTAGCCATAATCACCCATCCAAACGGTAGGTTGATGAGTAGCTATAAATCCAAGGATTGTGGAATCTTCATAAACATACATCATCCGGCTCATTTTGTTTTCACTGGTTTGAGCAACGAAATTGGTCATGGCAAACGGAGTACCTACACATGGCATTGTTCCACCACCTTCTAAACCTTCTTTGAAACCACTAAAAGGAGTTCCTATTAGAGGATTCACATAATCAACTTCTTGCTTGTTTTTATTTATTTTCTGAGCATTACTACCTGAAATCGAAAGCGGCAAAACAATCAACAATAGAATATATACAGTATTAACTTTCATGTATTATTTTTATAATTTAAAAATGAAGTTCCCCACCGCAAGCAGCGAGGTATCTAAAAAAAACCATAGTTACACACGCCCAAGGGCGGGGAATTTACCCAAAGCGATTAAACCCAATTTACAGAATCTATAAAATTTTAATGATAAGTATTGACAACTTTAATTTTTATATTTTATTATCCGTAAATTGGGTTTAAAGCCTTAATGATGTTATCACTTCGAGATAATAACTTTTTTAGTACAAACCTGATTTCCTTTAGTGATTTGAAGAATATAGACCCCATTAGGAAGTGTCGATGTGTCGAATCTCAAAATGCCACCTTTCACATGATCATTCTTAATATTCATGACCATACCGGAAAACGAGTTATACAGTCTTGCATTGACACAATCATCACCCTGTACTTCCGCAAGTTTTACAAAAAACTCACCCTTGGCAGGATTCGGGTATACACTTACAAAGTCATTCGTCTCTACATTCTCAACATCAGTTGGACCTACAGTAACAACGCAACTAGCAGATTTTGAACCATCTACAGAAGTAACTGTTATTGTAGAAGTACCATTACTAATAGCTGAAATAACGCCATAGGCATCAACTGTAGCAACAGCCTTTTTGGAAGATGTCCAAGTAATCCTTTTATCCGTTGCATCCGTCGGCATAATGGTTGCTGTTAATTGGGCAATTTGATTTTTCTGCAAAGTGATGTTGTTTAAATCCAACGTTAAAGATGAAATACTGATAAATGGTTTAGTAACCATAATTTTGATAAAATCCAAATTAGGTGCCCATACCGCAGAGGAAGTTAACCTGATAAGACTTTTGCCTGTGTTCAATTTAGCAATTACATAGTTTGGATCATCCATGTAGGTATACCAAGTCATATTAGTCAATCGTTGCAATGTATAGTTAGCCACCTTTTCACCATTTACATCAATTTGCATCGGGTAAACGAGTGTCTCTTCTGTCGCAAAATGGGTAACAAACCGATAAGTAGTATCCATAGGTAAGTCAACAGTCCATTCCATATATCCACTCTGCATTGATCCCATAATAAAACCTGAGATATCCAGATTTGTACCGTAATAAAACGTGTAACCGATGCCCATTGTCGCTTCTTCCATATCGAGCAAGCGACTCCAAACGGAATCAGTTTTCAGTACTATTGTATTGCTAAACCCGGATTCATTACCCGCTAAATCTACTGCTTTTAACGAAAACTCATAACTTGTATTTGCAGCAAGCCCGGTAACTTTATAGAGCATATAATCACCTGTTACAGGAATTCCCAGATATTCGTGAGCAGGAATTTTTCCCTTTAACAGCACTCCCTTGTTATACAAATCATAATAAGAGACATAAATATTATCCGAACTGGTTTTCCAATTGATTGCAATTTCAGATGAAGAGTGCTGAGTTGTGGTATATAAGATTGGGGTAGTCGGCACTTGATTATCTGCAATCGTGGAAACTGTTAACGAGGTTGTATCGGAAGCATTGCCTGCATAATCATAAGCTACAAGTTTAATTTCATACTGAATATCAGGAAGTAAGTCAGCAATGACATAAGTTGTATCTTGAATGGTTTTATAACCTACTTTCACGTTATTTAAAAATAAATTGTAACCCGTGACCCCTACATTGTCGGTTGCTGAATTCCAAATTAAATTAACAGTAGAAAGTGATACATTAGATGCAATAAAACCAGTAGGTTTTGAAGGAGCAGAATTATCAACAGGATATGTTTCAACAGAAATAACGTCTGATTTGGTTTCATGACCGGCATAATCTACCGCCGAGACATATATTTCGTAACTGGTGGCTGGATTCAGGCCGGTTATAGTGTATGTAGTATCCCAAACTGCTATTACATTCGATTTCACACCGTTTGCATATATAAAATAGCCGGAAAGACCTGTAGCATCTGTAGCTTTTCCAAATGAAACAGTTACAGAGGTGGATGTTTTTGCAATAAACTTCAGTGCGTTGGGTTTTGTTGGAAAATCATTATCATTCGCATAAGGATTCCAACGATAAAGAACAGTTTTTGCATCTAAATCGTCTTCCTCAAATACAAGGTATTCACCATTGGTACGCTGTTCTGCGATTGATCCCCATGGAATATCAATCCACCCAAAGGGTAGCATTTCAGCTGGGGCAACCATATTGCCTACCTTTGAACCATCTTTAGAGCTAAAGACATCGATGCTCGAGTTTGACATATTTTGTGTATAAGCAGCAAATATATAATCTCCTTTTGCAGCAAAGGCTCCATAGACATTATTATATCCCTTCACCCATGCAGCTGTTCGGTTTCCCTTACTCCAATTGGGATAAGCTGCAAATACAGGCCCGGTATTATAAGAATTACTAAGATCAGTAGTGCTGCCGGTGATGTACATGACATCCCGTATATTATCATAAACAACTCTTTTAATTGCACTACTGTCAAAGGGGGCGGGGATGGCCTGCTTCACGATATTTTTAAAACTATAAATCGGATTCCCAATTTCATCAAGCCCCTGGCATTCAAAATAGGTCAGATCTCCCATGTAAATGTTTCCGGCATCATCCACATTGGCAAAACCCATTTTATTGGCATTCGTCTCATATTCTTCTTCTTCCATTTGACCATTCCCATTTTTATCACGCCAAATAAATGTGCCCACTTTGGGTTGCTTCGGTGGCCATTCTGTTCTTCCAAGAACATCTGGCGAAGAAGCTTGGTGCTGTATGATAAGTCCGCAAGGAATAGCGATCTCACCATCTGTTGCTTCATTGAAGCGATAGATGGCTATAAACCCACTATACATATTACCAGCAAACATAAATTTCTTGCCGTTGATCCTTCTGATCCATACACCTCCATCAACGCTTTGATAGTTACGGGTATCATCAGGATATTTGTCGTAGTTATAAGTGTAAGCCTTGTATTCCTGTTCCTGTCCATTTTCCTTTGAATAGTCCATAGAATAACGCTCTTCACAAGAATAAATGTCATTTTCATTATAGGGATCAGCATCTGCCATATCAACAAAAGCCAACCCATACTTTTGCCAAAGCATATTTCTATCTTTATCAAACTTTCTGACAATTGATCCTTCACAATCTGTAACAACATACAAATTATCAAGCGAATCAGTGCCGGCATAAACAATACCAGTGAATTTATCCGGTTTTACCTCACCGGGAATACCGGCGTTATTTCCACCTTTTTGACCAAATGTATCAACAAGTACAGGGGTGCCGGTTATATCATAAAAGTAGACCTGCTGATTCGTACCATTGTCTCCTACAATCAATTGCCCTTTTTTACTGATCTGAAGTGAACGCGGATCCGAAAAACCGGTAATCTCTTTTCCTGTAGCATTTCCGGAAGTATTAAACTCCAATATCTTAGGAGCATTATTTCTATCTGTACCCTGTATTACCCAAACATTGCCGGAATTGTCGGGCGCAGCATAATATGCACGATCTACAGAAATTGTCCTTAATAAACTCAAATTTGTATCGTAAACAAAAACCTTATTCAATTGATACACTGCAGCTACCACATACGATTCATTGGCACTTACACCGGTAATTCCCATCATTAACCTGAATGAATCAGCAGCTGCAGGTTTCAGGGTAAAGGCAATATCCCCTTGACTAAAGCTAGCTGATATCCCAGAGATAGTAACCTGTTTAATGGCAACTGATGTTTTTGAAATGGAGCGCTTTGTGATACTGGAAGTTCCGGCATTGTAAACATAATTAAGATTAATACCCACATTATTTCCACCATTGCGGTCATTCCAGTCAGTATTTAGAACTTTACCTGTTGCAGTATCGTATACGCCCAGGCCACGACCACCTTCGTCCCAATAGCATACTCCGGCAGTAATTCCTCCCTGATTAACTGTTGCCGCTATCATATAATTTTGGACAAAGGTCTTCGATGTCCCTCCCGAATTGGCAATCCAGGTAGTCTTGTAATTTAACTGTCCATAAGATATTATGGAGATTGAAAGCATAAGACCTAGTATTATCATGGCCTTAAATTGATTTTTTTTCATACTCATTAAATTTTTGAATTAGTTTATACTATTAGTTAATTATTCATATTAGTTAATTATTCATATTAGTGATTTTTTTATTGTCAAAATTTTTTTTTCAATTTTAAACACAGACTTCTTAAAACTTATTTCATAATTTTTAAAGTATATGAGAATGTAGTTGGTTCAGCATAGACTAGATATTGATCAAGTGGTTTTGGTCCACAACCTGCTGAACCAACTCCCAATGTTTTATGACTGACGCACAATACAGTTTCACTACTTTGTGGAAGATCTATTTTATATTCAGGAATAGTCAGTTCTTCGTCGGTATAAGGAAGAGCCGTAATTTGCATTAAATCTTCATCGCTTTTGACCTGTAATCCAGTTCCATTCTTCTGAAATATTGTTGCCCATCTTACATCTTCGTGGTTTCCACAATCCATTGGTTTTTCATAACCGGTGAGTTGCTGCAAAATAGAACTACTATAAAGTCCAACATCGAAACCTCTTTTACGATCACTGTAGTTTTCCATTGGACCTCTTCCAAAATAGGTCATCTGATTGAGATTTTTATTCAGCAAAAAACGAACGCCCATTCGGGCAATCACTAACTTCGGATTGTTTGAATTAACCTTATTAGAGACCTTGATTTCACCATCACCGATTATGGTATAAACAGCTTCATGGGTTACTTCGAAGTTGTTTTTACCTTCGCCTTTTAGTCGTACAGAAATTTGAACAGTACTTTGATCTATCTGATTTGCTGACGTTTCAATTACACTCCACTTCAACTTGTCTAATCCATTTTTCACCCAATCATTATAGGCCCACATATCGTCGTTTTTATGTGGCGCGCGCCAAAGATGCAACCTCGGACTACCCTGACCGGTTAAAAGTTCAAGGCTTCCTTTTTTTAAATGGCTAAAAGTTCCTTGTGTTTTATCGAAAACAATGCTGAAATCAGTACCTGTAACAATAAACTCTTGCTCGTTTGATATGAGTTTTAGCGTTTGAGTTGTTGCTGATTCTGTATTTTCAACAACCGAGACAGGAATTTTAAACTGTTGGGAAGCCATCTCCAATCCTTTTTTAGCCCATAGTTTATCACTATTCAGAACAAACGAAATACGGACAAAATATTCTGCTCCCGGTTTAGGATTTCTAATTGTAAATGGCACCTTTACAGTGCTATCAGAACCAGCAGGCATTTTAGGAAGCGATAATTCTCCAGAAGAAATTACTTTGCCATTTTCAGAGAGACTCCATAAAGGTGTAAAATCATCAAGATTGATAAATTGGTAACGATTTTGAATTTTGATCATTCCATTAACCAGATCTTCATCAGAAATATCAATCCATTGATAAACCTTTTTCATTTCAAGATATTGAGGTTTAATCGAACGGTCAGAAAACACTGTTCCCTTATGAATAAAATAATGATCATTGGGATATTCTCCAAATCCGCCACCATAAGCCAAAATTGGGTGTTTTGGGTCTCTTCTGTTCCACAATCCCTGATCCTGAAATTCCCAAATGGCTCCACCTAATATTGCCGGGTATTTGTCGAAAAGATCGTTGTATTCACCAACAGAACCCATTGAATTGAACATGGCATGGGCATATTCACATAGATAGTATGGTTTTTTAAACCTGTTACTATCAGTGCCAATTATTTCAACATCAGTAAAACTTGGGTACATCTGGGAATCAATGTCTGCCGGATTATCTTCGTTAACACCAAAGCATTGATAATGGACAAAACGGGTTGGATCAATTTTCTTAACCGCTTGCTGAGCTGCTATGAAGTTTGATCCTATACCTCCATTTTCATTTCCAAGTGACCAAATTATAACAGACGGATGGTTTTTAAAGTTTTCTACATTGGCTATATTACGATCGATGATGGCCGCTTTCATTCTGGGTTCTTCATCAAAGTGACCTAAATTACCGTGGCATTCAACATTTGCTTCGGCAACCAGCCAAATGCCATACTCATCGCATAATTCATACCAGCGGGGATCGTCTGAGTAATGGCAGGTCCTGACATGATTGCAGTTTCCTTGTTTAATAACTTCTATATCGCGAATCATTTGAGCTTCGGTAATGGCATGGCCAACTTCTGGCCAGTGTTCGTGACGATTCACCCCTTTAAGCTTGATAGGAGTTCCGTTGACTATGAAAAGTCGACCTTTAATTTCAATTTTACGGAAACCTGTTTTTGACGATAATATCTCAGTGGTTTTAGAACCTTCATTCAAAGTAATAACCGTTGTATAGAGTTTTGGCGTTTCAGCTGTCCACTTCAAAGGATTAGTTACCGCAAATTTCAGTGTTACAACTATTTCAGTACCTGGTGCTAATGCAGGAACAGAAACCTCAGATTCTGCGCCTTGAACCCGATTGATACCATCGAAAAGTGTTGCGACTAATTTTTGTTCCGCACTTTTTATAGAACCATAATTTTTAATTTTCGCAATAATATCGACTGTTGCATTTTTATACTGCGCATCCAAATCCGTTTTGATAAAATAATCCCGAACATGTGTATTGGGTGTACTCCAAATAGTAACATTTCTGAAAATTCCACTCAGTCGCCACATATCCTGATCTTCCAGATAACTTCCTGCACAAAAGCGATAAACTTCAACTGCCACGGTGTTATTGCCCGGTTTAACGTATTTAGTAATATCAAATTCAGCGGCATTACGGCTATTTACGCTATAACCAACTTTTTTACCATTAATCCAAATGAAGAAACCAGAGTCTACTCCATCGAAGGTAATAAATAAACGACGTCCGTTCCAGTTTTGAGGCACCTCAAATTCCCTTCTGTAACTTCCGACCGGATTTCGTTCAGTATAAGCTGTATAGTTCTTTGGAGGCTCAGACATAACGAAGGGAAAATCATTCTGGAACACATAGCCAAAATTACGATAATATGGTGTACCGTATCCTAGAACTTGCCAGTTGGACGGTACAAAGATTTCTTTCCATTTCGATACATCGAAAGATGGTTTATAAAAATTTACCGGACGATATTCTGGACGGGTGACATAATTAAATTTCCATAGACCATTAAGACTTCTACCATAAGATGATGCATGGCGATTTGCATTAATGGCCTCTGTCCTATTTCCATACACCATTAATGTAGCATGAGCTGCTTCCTTGTTAATACCTAACAGTTCAGGATTTTCAATTTCAGAAGGAACCGGGGCTCCAAAAACAGAATCAGAAATATTCGGATTAATCGTCTGATTTTTGTTTTCAGTTGAAAGTTCAAATTGGCTGCAAAACCCCTTTACAGAAAAGAGTAATAATAATAATAGAATTGCAGAAATATTTTTTTTCATCGTTAAATTGTGTTTTATAGTTTTTAAAAAAAATGCATCAAAAAGTTACAGATTAAAATATCTAAAGTATCAAGCCATGAATAGCAAAGCGTTAACAAAGACAACAACATATTTATTTTTAAGCGGTTGATGCATTGAACAAAAGGAAACAATAAAAAACAGTATCAGGAATACTATAAATATGTTTTTCATTGGTAAATTATTTATTTTTATGTTCGTTTAGAAATCTCCCTGAAGTTCACAAACAACCTGCTTTTATCAGCAAACCAAGGTAATTTAAAGTTTATTTCATGATCCTTAAAAGTTACAAAAATGTAACAGTTTCAGCAAATGCCTGATATTGATCAAGTGGTTTTGATCAATAAAATGCTAATCGGACACCCAATGTTTTCTTTCACAACATTCAGGATTCATTCCTTATTTTTATCGTCAATCAAACTCATTGTTAAAGGGAATTTAATTTCACGGTTTTTACTCTCATCTTGAGCTTTATTTTAAATGATTTTCTTCTCTGAAAATCTGGATTTTTAAATCAAACCCAAATTACGCAATATCGAAATCTATAAAATTTAAATTGTATATATTAACAGAATTAATTTTATATTCATGCGTAATTTGGATTTAAATCATTCATAAAGTCATTATTTTGAAATAACAACTTTCCTGGTATCAACCTTATTTCCAATTGTTATTTGAAGAAGATAGACTCCGTCAGGAAGTGTAGATGTGTCGAATCTCAAAATGCCACCTTTCACATGATCATTCTTAATATTCATGACCATACCGGAAAACGAGTTATACAGTCTTGCATTGACACAATCATCACCCTGTACTTCCGCAAGTTTTACAAAAAACTCACCCTTGGCAGGATTCGGGTATACACTTACAAAGTCATTCGTCTCTACATTCTCAACATCAGTTGGACCTACAGTAACAACGCAACTGGCTGATTTTGTGCCATCTACAGAAGTAGCTGTTATTGTAGAAGTACCATTACTAACAGCGGCAATAACGCCATAGGCATCAACCGTAGCAACAGCTTTTTTGGATGATGTCCAGGTAATCCTTTTATCCGTTGCATCCGTCGGCATAATGGTTGCTGTTAATTGGGCAATTTGATTTTTCTGTAGGTTGACTGCGTTCTTATCCAACGTTAAAGATGAAACACTGATAAATGGTTTAGTAACCATAATTTTAACGTGATCCATATTCGGTGCATATACCGCAGAAGAAGTTAACCTGATAAGGCTTTTGCCGGATTCTAATCTGGCAATTTCAAAGTTGGGATCATCTTTGTAAACAAACCAAGTCATATCCGGTAACTGTTTTAATTGAAATTCTGCCTCCTTTATACCATTTACATCAATTTGCATCGGGTAAATTAATGAGTATTCTGTCGCAAAGTGGGTAACAAACCTATAAGTGGTATCCATAGGTAAGTCAACAGTCCATTCCATATATCCGGGTGACATTGATCCAAAGAGAAAACCTGAGAGATCTAAATTTGAACCGTAATAAAACACATAATTGATACCCATTGTTGCTTCACTAACATCGAGTAATCGACTCCAAACGGAATCTGTTTTCAGTATTAATTTATTACTAAAACTAGATTCATTACCGGCTAAATCTACTGCCTTCAACGAAAACTCATAACTTGTATTTATATCAAGTCCTGTTACTTTATAAAGCATATAATCACCTGAAACTGGAATACCCAAATATGAATGAGCAGGAATTTTCCCCTTTATCAACACTCCTTTGTTATATAAATCATAATAAGCAACATCACTACTATCCGAACTGGTTTTCCAATTTATTGCTATTTCAGATGAAGAACGTTGAGTTGTGGCATATAAGATTGGAGTAGACGGAGCTTCAGTATCTGCAGTTGTAGAAACCGTTATTGAAGTTGTATCGGAGGTATTGCCTGCAAAATCATAAGCTACAAGTTTAACATTATAATTTGCGGAAGGGTTTAGGTCGGTAATAACATAGACTGTATCCTGAATCTGCTTAAACCCTAATTTCGTATTATTTAAAAATAAATCGTAACCCGTTACCCCAACATTGTCGGTCGATGAATTCCAAATTAAACTAATAGTGGAAACTGTTTTACTATTTGCAATAAAACCGGTAGGTTTTGAAGGGGCAGAATTATCTACAGGATATGTCACAGCAGTAATGATGTCTGATTTGGTTTCATGACCGGCATAATCTGCTGCTGAGACATATATTTCATAACTGGTGGCCAGATTCAGGCCGGTTATGGTGTATGTAGTATCACAAACTGTTTTGGCATTTGTTCTCACACCATTGGCATAAATAAAATAACCTGAAAGACCGGTTACATCGGTTGCTTTGCCAAATGAAACAGTTACAGAGGTTGATGTTTTTGCAACAAACTTCAGCGAGTTCGGCTTTGTTGGGAATTCATTATCATTTGCATAAGGATTCCACCGATAAAGAACCGTTTTTGCATTTAAATCGTCTTCCTCAAAAACAAGGTATTCACCATTCGAACGCTGTTCTGCAATTGAACCCCACGGGATATCAATCCATCCAAAGGGTAGCATTGCTGCCGGGGCCGCCATATTGCCTACCTTTGAACCATCTTTGGAGCTAAAGACATCGATGCTCGAGTTTGACATATTTTGTGTATAAGCTGCAAATAAATAATCTCCTTTTGCAGCAAAGGCTCCATATACACTGTTGTATCCCTTTACCCATGCAGCTGTCCGGTTTCCCTTACTCCAATTTGGATAAACTGCAAATACAGGCCCTACATTATTAGAATTGCTCAGATCGGATTTATCGCCGGTAATGTACATGGCATCCCGTTTATTATCATAAACAGTTTTTTTAACATTACTGAATGGTACGGGGGCATCCGAAGTCACAATTTTTTTGAAACTATATACCGGATTTCCAATGTTATCAAGCCCCTGGCATTCAAAATAGTTCAGGCCTCCTTTATTAACATTACCAACATCATCTACATTAGCCAAGTATATTTTGTCTGGAATCGATTCATATTCATCTGCATCGTATTTCCCATTCCCATTTTTATCACGCCAAATAAATGATCCCATTTTAGGTTGATTAGGTGGCCACTCACCATTAACCGACATGCAAAACTCGGCGTGATTCATAATAGCTCCACAAGGAATAGCAATTTCCCCATCGGTTGCCTCATTAAAACGATATATGTATATAAAATCTCCATACATGTTACCTACAAACATAAATTTCTTACCGTTAATCCACCTGATCCATACACCTCCATCCAGAGAAGTAACAAAACGAGCATCTTGGGGATATTTATAGGGATCCATAGTGCAAGCCGCAAGAGTCTGTTCCTGCCCTTTTTCCTTTGAATAATCCATAGAATAACGCTCCTCACTGGAATAAATATCATTTTCATTATGGGGGTCAGCATCTGCCATATCAACAAAAGCCAATCCATACTTTTGCCATAATAAATTTCTATCTTTATCAAACCTTCGGATAATTGCTCCTTCGAGGTCGGTTATTACATATAAATTATCAAGCGAATCTGTTCCGGCAAAAACAATCCCACTGAATTTATCCGGTTTCACCTGGCCGGGTATACCAGAGCCAATTCCACCTTTTTGTCCGAATGTTTCGACAAGTACTGGGGTATCGGTTATATCATAAAAGTATACCTGCTGATTTGTACCATTATCTCCTACAATCAATTGGCCCTTTTTACTGATTTGTAGCGAACGCGGATCCGAAAAACCGGAAATTGATTTCCCGGTAGCTTTCCCTGTATTATCAAACTCCAAAATTTTAGGAGCATTGTTTTTATTTACTCCCTGTACTACCCAAACATTGCCGAAATTGTCAGGTGTAGCATAATATGCACGATCTACTGAAATTGTTCTTAATAAATTTAAATTTGTATCGTAAACAAAAACCTTATTTAGTTTATAAACGGCAGCTACCACATACAATTCATTGGCACTTACACCTGTAATTCCCAAAGACATCCTGGATGAATCCGCAATTGCGGGTTTAAGAGAAAAAGCATAGTCTCCATTAGTCGAGCCACCTGATAGTCCAGGGATAGTGACTGACTTAATAGCAACATTAGTTTTTGTAACGGATCGTTTTGTAATACTGGAAGATCCTGCATTATAAACAAAATTGAGATTAATACCCACATTTGTTCCGCCATCCCGGTTGTTCCAGTCAAGATTGGAAACGTTACCGTCTGTGCCATACAAGCCCAGGCCACGCCCACCTTCGTCCCAATAACATACCCCGGCAGTAATACCTGCCTGATTAACTGTTGCTCCAATCATGTACATTTGATTGAAAGTCTTCGATGTTCCTCCCGTGTTTGCAACCCAGGTAGTCTTGTAGTTTAACTGTCCATAAGATATTATGGAAATAAAAAGCATAAGGCCAAGAGTAACCATGCTCCGAAATTGATTTTTTTTCATATTATTTAATTGTTAAATTAGCTTGACAATTTGTGCTGTTAATTACTTCTGATTTTTTCATTAAAGTTGAGTTATTTCACTTGTCGTAAAGCTTTATTTATAGCATCTTCCACTATAGGTTCCATAACTTTAAATCCGGCTTCATTCGGATGAACCCCGTCCCCTGAATATTCAGCTTTCATCCCTTTTTGTTCATTCACTAATGCTGAATAGAAATCGACGTAAATACTTTTTCAGCATCTCTTTTCAACATCTTGTTTAATTTGACTTTAAAGCTATTTTATTCAGACCAGCTTTCAGTTTGATTGTATTCCCTTGCCAGACAAATTTTCCCGATAAATTTCCTGAAAGCATGACATTCCCCTTAAGTCTATTTTTATAATCATTTTGTAAACTTACTTTTATATATCCTTGAAGATATGGCATTGTTGCTTCTACCCATTTTAATTTTCCCAGATTTGGCTCAATGATTACAGATTTAAAACCAGATTCATCAGGCTTTATTCCGCACACCATTGATAAAAAGTAATACAAAGGCGATGCACTCCATGCATGACAATCAGACCGTGTAGGTTCAGGCTCTTCAGCGAAAGTTGTAAGCCCTAGATTGAGCATTTGTTTCCATGGCTCCAACTGACTGACATATTGATCTGCCATTCCTGCCTTTCCCATTGCTTCTGCCAAGTAAAACCTGAAATAATAGGTACACTGGGCTAAGGATTTGTCGGATAAGACCTTGTCCATGATTTGTTTTTGATCATTTGCAATTACAGTGTTTGTCATAACCGCCAATATATTGGCATGCTGACTAAATGTAGTTTTCTCTGGCAAATCGGCTAACAATCTTTTACTTTTGTCAAAGCATGAGCGATAAACAGCCAATTTTACTTTGTCTGCAAGATTTGAATAATATTTGGCTTGCTCCGTTCTATTATTTGCTTTAAAAATCTCTGTTGCCTTTTGAAGGGCATAAACAAACTGGAGGTTAATAATCGAAGAATGACTGTTCTCTACCCCTGGTGGAATTCCAGTACGCCAATCTTTTGTATGCACCCAATCGACAAAATTCCACCATTCACACGGTCCAATCATACCTGTGGAGTCAATTTTTGATTCGTACCACTCAAGAACTCCACAAATTCCGGGTATCATTGATTTTACAAATTTCTTATCCCTGCATAAATTCTGATAATCAGAAACCATTGCAATCCACAGCAGTGAAAATGGAGGTATAATTTGTTCATCTTTCGTTGGGTAGCGGCTTTGCGTTAAACCAAAAGAAAGTCGTGAATCGTTTATCGAAGAAATGGCATTGCGCATCAACATGGTATCACCTGACACATAGTAGGATGTAAGGCATTGAATACGCGTGTCACCCACGTACTGAAGTTGTTCGTAATACGGGCAATCGTAAAAGGTTTCTCCGGCACACAGACGTTGCGTTTGCCAACCAACTTTCCAAATATCGCTTAATACCGGATCATCGCATTGAAACGATGCTTTTTCCTGAAATGGGTAACCTGTAAAAATGCTATGAAAATTATTAATTATTAAAGGTTCCTCCTTCGTCTCAACTTCCATTTCAACATACCTGAATGTTCGAAACCAAAGTGTTTGATAACATTGATTTAATTCTCCGTTTGAAATAATCTCATCCTGATATCCCACAATATGTTTACCATCAACGACGTTTCTATTTCCTTTCTGATTATTATCATCGATCAAGCTTTCAGCATAAGTGAGTTTTATTTCGCTATTTTTTCCATTCTGATATTCAAGTATTGGGTATGCATTTGTCAATTTGCCCTGATCAAACAAAATTTTAACTTTTTCGTTGGCAGGAATAGTTATGAAACCAACTCCAGATAGGAATTTATCAGATATATTTGGCAAATTGCTTCGACGGATTTTGGCAAAATGTTGCGGAATCATTTCCATTTGTGGAATATTGCGTGGCAGTAGCAGGTGACTTAGAGGCGAACCGTATTCTTTTAAACTTAATAGCGGAATGCCAGATTGAATCTCGTTTGCGTTACTCCATTTTGTAGTATCAAAATCTTTATTCAACCAACCCCATGGATGTTCACACCCATTAAATTTTTCACCTGGACCTACCTCATGTAAATTAACCAACAGCGGTTCATATGCAGCATCCTTAAATACCGACCAACTTTTATTTGAATTTATTTTATTTTCGACATCAGAATTACCTTGAATAATAAAACTTGTTCTATCAGAAAACTGTGCAAGTGGTTGCAGGTATGAAAAATTCCAGACCACAGCCCCAATAACATTTGTACCTACGCTTAAATAAGGAGCAATATCAATAGTCTCAAAATGCCATTTCAATAAATCACCACGTGCCGGACCATTACAAACATATTGACCATTTATATACAATTTGTATCTGTTGTCTGCTGAAACATGAACAATAAATTGCTTGGGAACACTATCAAACTGAAATGATTTCCGGAAAAGATACACCCCATATTCTTTCCCCGAAATTTCGGGGTAAGTAATCCATTTAGCCGACCATGTTTCATGGAGCAAATTAGGGTTGATTTTGTTAGTTGTTTGTCCAAATGCTCCTATATTTACAAAGACAAATATCAAAAATAAAATTCTAACTATTAATTTCATTATCAACAATATAAAAGATTTAAAAAAAAAAGTGATTTAAATTAATTAACCGAATAAATTTATTCGGTATTCATTATTAGATTTGCTTTGTTGACATTGGGCATATTTTATTTACTTTTCCCAGTTATCTGTGCGGAAAGGAGCCATGGGTAATCCTCCTGAATTAAAAACATCAGCCCTTGTAGAATCATTGAAACAGAAGCGTACGGCTATAGGGTTCTTTATTTGTTTCGAAAAGAGAATAATAGTGTTGCCTTTAATTTTTGCATTGGCTTTTATAAAGTTTTTATCAGCTCCTGAAATCATAAACTTTTCAGGTTTTTCTCCAACGCATTTTAATCCGAAAGCATTATTAAAAGTCAGAAAAACTTTATTCCCCTCCATCTGAATGGACTTAAATGTAGGACTCTTGTATTCACCTATATTCTGATGATAAACTTCAGCTAAAGCAAAATTAGCCAGCCGTTTACCGACGGTATATTTATCTTTTGGGTGAATATCATTGATATCTTCCACTAAATCAGAAACAACAACCATTCCGGTCTTGGGTGTAGTTTTAGTAACCATCTCTTGCTGCTCCCTTACAAATTGAGAATTTCCGTTATCTCTATAATTAAAAGGGGCAATTTGTACCAAATAAAAGGGGAATTCCTGATTGAAATCTTTTCTCCAGTTTTCAATCAAAGTTTTCATGAGCAAAGAATAAATTTGATAGTTATTACGGTTTGCTTCACCCTGATACCAGATGGCACCGGCTATCGAGTAAGGTATTATCGGAGCAATCATTGAATTGTAAAGTGCTCCCGGTGTATCGGGCCACCAGTCATAATGTTCATTGTATTTATCTTTATTGAGTATCGGATTATTTTCAATCTGGCTTTTTTCAATCCAAACTTCAGCCGGTGTACCACCCCAGGCAGAAACGATAATTCCTATTGGTATATTTAGCCTTTGTTGTAATTCTCTCCCAAAGAAATAGGCCAAAGAACTGGTTGAACGCATCGTTTCTGGGGTTGATTCTGTCCAATTTGCATGGCATGTTAGTTGTGGATATTTAGCCCCCATTTTTTCGATGTGAAAAATTCGGATATTTGGGTTATTGGCTTTTTTTATTTCTTCGGTTCCATTTTTTATACCCCAGTCTGCAGTCATTTCCATATTTGACTGACCGCTACAAATCCAAACTTCTCCAAGCATTACATTTTTTAGTTCCACTTTAGTGCTGCCTAAAATTCTTAGTGTGAATGGGCCACCTGCTGCACCTGTCTGAATAGTTGTTTCCCAATAGGAGTTATTATTGGCTTTCGCAATTACAGTATCTCCTCTATTCCAGCTTGAAACAATTTTTACTGTCTCACTCGGATTTGACCAGCCCCAGATAGTCACTTTTGAATTTTGTTGCAAAACCATATTGTCAGAAAAGACTGATGGAAGAATAATTTTTCCAAATACTGCTGTATTGAAAAATATGAAGATAAATATGTAAGATAAAATGTGTTTCATTGAAATATTCATTCTCTCAGGGTATTTGATTTAAAAATATTTATGTATACAAAAAAGAGAAAACTAATACAGAATGACTTAAGATTGATATTCTCTAAACTGATTTCTATCATTATTTTGAAATGACTAAAACTTCAATATTAATCGAAATAAACTCTAATAATTATTTAATCTCTCCCAACCACAACGAAAGCTCGGACAGAATCTGGTCATAGTACTTGTAGCTTTCATTGGAACAAGAACCGTGGGCACCGGTAGGATAAACATGCAATGTTGCAAAAACATTATTCTTAATTAATTCCCGAAAATAATTTATTCCATTATCAGGGGCTACTATCTGATCAACAGCAGTAAGTACAATAAATGCGGGTGGAGTGTCTTTGCTAATCTGTATTTCATTTGAGTATAAATTCTCCAATTCTTTACTTGCATCTTTTCCTAAAAAATTATCATGTGAACCCATATGGGTATAGGTTTTATCCATTGTAATAACCGGATAATACAGAATCTGAAATTTGGGCTTTAAAGGAGCCAAAGAATGTGTAGCAATAGTCGAAGCCAAGTGACCGCCTGCCGAAAAACCCATAATTCCAACATTATCTGGATTGATATTCCATACTTTTGCACTATCTTTTGCCATTTTCAATGCTGATTCTGCATCTGAAATAGGGATTTTGTAGTTCCCTTGGGGCAACCTGTATTTTAATACAATCGCAACAATGCCCTGCTTATTAAAGTAACTTGCCCAACTGTAACCTTCATAACCTATAGCCACACCGCTATAACCTCCTCCCGGACAGATTACAACAGCACGTCCTGTGCCCCTTTTTTTTGCTGGCAAGAAAACCCTGATAAAAGGGTTATAAATGATATCATCGGTATTTGCCGCTTGAATTTGTGCTACTTCTTTTTTAGTCAATAAATCGACATTAAAGGGCGACGAATGGTTTTGAGCGCTAAGACAGTTAGTTAATATCAATCCTAAAGCTAATAATACACTTATTTGTCTTTGCTTTTTAGTTTTCATTTTCGATGTTTCAATCATTTAATTCCAATACTGGATATTTTTACATATTTTTTAGTAAATTTATTTCAAAGCTATTTTAAATTGTTGATATCTCTTATTGACATTTTTTAGCAACCGTCAGTAAGGTTATTTTTATTATAAATGCTTCGTTCAATCTTTGAACTTAGTAAATCAGTAATACTTATAGATTCAAAATAAATCCTTTGAAGTTCTTCTGTTAAAACATAGTCATTAATTCATTATTGATAAAAAAGTACAACTTACTCTTATTGTTTAATAATTTTAGAAATACCGATATTTTCTCCCACAATGTATTTTACTAAATAAATTCCTTTTGTCAAAGAAGATAAATCAACCTCAGACCCTTTAGATATTAAGACTTCTCTTCCATCGATCCCAATTATAATAATTTTGTCAGCAGTTACCGATAATCGCAGTCTGTCATTTACAGGGTTTGGATATAGGGCAATCTTCGTTAAATTAGGATCGGTTAATCCTGTACCAACATAAGGTGTCCAAAATTCGATTTCTGCAACATTACCATAACCGTTTACTGGACCTTGATACCTTACATATCGGTAATCTCCAATCACTGTAGGTATTACTGTTGTCCATACTTTGTCGGTCGGAGTATAAGTTATGGTATAGATATCTGTATATGCTGTAGAATCGTTCTCGTTCGATCCGTTCGATCCCTGAAATTTACCACCATTCATACGTCCTGTCCAGCTGTAACGCGGATAAAACTTAATTTTAGATATTGTCTTCGGACTACCGTAATCTTTACCCATATAGGAGCTGGAAAGGCCGTCGAAAAAAGTAGTTATATCCCCATCGAATGCATTTCCTCCTGTATCATTACCACTGCTTGCGAATATAATTCCACCGGTCAGTTTCATCACAGCCAGAACTGTTAATGTCACTTCTTTACTGGTAATACTTCCCAACTGATTGGTAGCAATTACTTTTATTTTTGCCCCATTTAAGCTAACGGGTACATCAGTCAATAGAAGTTGATTACTATTTACATTCGCCTGCTCAACATCGTTTATATACCACTTGTAATTTATCGGTTGATCGCCAAGAACTACAACCGAAAATGAGGTGTTTGTCCCAAAATCAATGATTTGATCTGCCAGATCGGTTAAAATGTAAGGTAGATCATAGCTATCTGTCGTAAGAACATAGTTATTGTTTGCTCTATTGCATTCAGAAATATTTGCCCCAAGAATTGGATTTACCTGAGTTGTTATGGTAAATTTTCCTTTCGGAACAACCCATTGATACGCTGATGTGGTGCTGTAACTAACCACCTCTGTTGATGCTCCGGGAGCCAGAGCCTGGGTGAGAGTATCAGCTACTAACAGGGTTGAAGTATTCGTTATAAGATTTACGATATTAAATTTAACCTTAAAGCTTTTCCCATTTGTAAAATTTTTACCCGAAGGAGACACAGCGTTCCCTATGTTTGTAACTGTTACATGAAAACGAACGGTCTGTCCTGCTGTTAATTTCGTAACGACTTCATTGTTTGCATTTATAATTTCGAAATTAGAAGGCACTAAATCAGGATATTTCACATCATTTGGTGTGCAATCACCTGTTGGACACCATTGATGTATTATATTTTTACCTCTGTAATCGTCTTCTATCAAAATCACATATTGTCCATTCGTTTTTTTGAACGCTTGAATGCCATTAGGTAGATCTATCCATCCGGTTAAGCCCATATTGGCAGGGACAGGAATGTTACCAACATAAGACAAATCCTTAGCATTGTATACATAAAGATTGCCTGATTCACTACTTAAGCCAACAAACGCATAATCCCCTGCTATAGACATCGCTTTCATAACATGATCTGTAGCATCTTTTGGCGGTTCAACCGTATTACTAGCAGTGCGTTTACCGATACTCCAGTTAGGATAGCGGGCTAAAGTGCTTCCAGCTATTCCCCAATCATTTAGAGTATTAGTAGCAGTAGCTGTCCATCCGCCAATGTACATTACGTCACTATCCACATCATATTCAAGGCGTTCTATCCCTGTCATTGGAGCCGGAAGCGATGTAGTCACAATAACCTCGGTTCCAAAAACAGGAACCCCATTGGTAAAACCGGTTAATGGAATTTTACGGATTGTTGAGCCACTTGCATACCATATATTTCCATTTTTATCGGGCAAGCAAGAATAGCCAAGGTTATTTATACTTTGGCAAAAAACAGCAATTTCACCATTAAAACGATAAATATCAAAATGACCGGCATACATATTAGTAACAAACATCAGCAGATTGCCGTTCACCCGTCTCATAAGAGCAACTCCACCATCTGTTGTAATACGGGGATCAGTAGGGTTGGCAATGTGATCGCAGGTAATAGCACTAAGCGACCACGAGTTTGTTGTGTAATCAAATTTCATATGTTCGTTCGCTCCATAAATATCAGTCCCATCGGAAGCCGGATCAATACTGGCCTGATCAGCAAAGAACAAACATTGAACATCCCATTGTTTAACACCGCTCGGATTGAATTTGCGAAGTGAAACTCCTTTCTCGTTTAAGGCCACATAGATATTTCCGTTACTATCGGTACCACAACCTGAGATGTTCCAAAATCGCAAATCGCCGACTAACCCGGGAGTGCTGCCACCACTTATACCTCCATCGTCGCCGAAAGTTCCGACTTGGGTTCCCAAAGTATTGAATTTAATTACCTGCCGGCGCGATCCATTATCAGGAACCAATAACAAATTATTATATGCATCATAATTAACAGCCGATGGTGACCAACCTGTTTGCCCAACAATTTTAACTCCAGTATCAATTCCTGATGCATCAAATTTTAACACTTCTTTATTTGAGGTCAATATCCAGATATCGCCGCTATTATCAACTGCAAGATCAGTACCACTGGTAACTTTAAACGACAATGAAACGGTACCTAAGCTTGACACACTGCGTTTTTCAACTATTCCGCCTTTCTTAACTGAATAAAGATAACCGGCAGAATATGTCAGACCAATAACGGCGCTATCGCCCATATTAGTCTTATCTACATAGACATATCCTTTACGGTTCCAACGTAATAAATTATTTGCGCAATTTACAGCATACAAATAATTATCATCTATTGCTGCAGCCACTGAAGCGGTCCCCCATCCCCAACAACCATCATTAGGATCAGACTGTTTTATCAATGCAACAGTATGACCGTCTTTATATACACCAAGACATCGGCCAGCTTCGTCCCACGTAGTGGTTGTAACTATGGTTCCATCAGAAGCTACATCCAAATTCTCTGCAATTTGTTGCACCCATTCGGTATTACCGCTAAAAGTGTTTGCAACATATCCTGTCGTAAGATTACAAATTTGTCCCTGAACTAGAGAGTGTGTGGTAAAAACCAAAGCTAAGATAATAGCAAGGCGAAAGTCTTTATCGTCTCGATACAACGGTCTTGCAATGTCGATTAGAACCTGTGCAAAATCAGCATAGATCTGCCAGCTTCTCAACTCATTTGCCTTGGCCAACGTATTACGAGGAACAGCATGTTTGATGCCGCAATGATAAAGCTTAGCGGAGAATGCGGTCAGACAATTTTCAATGTCACGGAGGCTTTCCCTTCGAGTCAATTGAGCGAAACTCATCACATAGAAATGATCCCGGCAGGAGAAAGTCCTAACGCGATAATTGCCTTTGTAGCGAGCAACACATTTGTCGAATTCGTATTCTGGGAGCATAGTCATCAGTTGGGCAAAAACGGTTTTTCCAGTATTCATAGCCTAGTTTTCTTCGATTTGGCACTGAAAGTACAAATTCAAATCGTTGAAACTAAAAAGACTATATAATATATTGTAATTTAATAAGTTATAACGGTTCCGAAAAAGTTTAACGGGACACTAGTGAAAAATTTCAATAAATAGTTTTTACAAACAAGTGTTGAATTTGATATTTTGGTACTCACTAATATTGATCTTTTACCAATTGGGCTATGGGAATAATATTATCATCTATCATTTCAAGGGTTGACGGGTTCAGATTCCCTGCGATATCATTGGTTTCTGCCAAAATAACGACTACTGATGGTTTAAGGTTAATCGCATCTGCCCTAAACCGAACCAATATCTATGGAGTGGTTTGTCTAGCTATACATCAATTAATATATGGTCTTCCTGCAAAAAAATCTGGACGAGCATTCCCGATCAGTTATCTGTACGGAACGGATTTGCAGGAAGCTCTTCGCTGTTGTATAAATTCAAATCATCCGGATTATCAGCCCAACCATAACGAATAGCAACCGGCGCCGATACTTCTTTGGAATGAAGAACAATTGTATTGCTATTCAACAATGTTCCTTCGGCCCAGAAAAATTTACCATCGGTTCCAGCCAAAGAAAAGCCATTAATATATCCATACTTGCTCTTTACCTTTAATCCGGTACCTGTATTATCGAATTTTACAATTACATTACTCCCTTTTACATTCATACCTTCAAAGGTTGGTCCCGAAATTACTATTTCTTTCCCATAAGCTACTTTCAAGGCGTTTAATGCAAGACGTCTTCCTACTTCCTGTTTATTTTTTGGATGGATATTATTTGCATCACCAATATCAATTGCCGAAGCCATGCCGGTATTTGGCAATTTTAAAGTCATCGTCTGCGCTTCACGCAATTCAGCCCAAGTACTTTCAGTGGGCAGATTAACAGCTTCGGTAAAATTGGCTAATTGTACCCAAATGAAAGGGAAATTTCCCAACTGCCAATGATTTCGCCAATCGGTTATCAGGTTTGGGAAAACACGCTGGTATTGTTTGGCTCTTGATGAGTTACTTTCTCCTTGGTACCAGATTGCACCTTTTATACCATATGGCAAAATCGGGTTAATCATACCATTAAATAACAATGTTGGATAATCGTTGGGGCTTAACAAATTGTTTTCAGTATTTATTTCTGTAAATTTTATTTTCCAATCGCCGGCTAAACTAATTTTAGTGCTACCAGAAGTAATATAAACATCCTGAGCGGGGCTGTACAAACCACCACCGCCACCTGTATCTGTTATCTTTAGTACAATTACATTTTTTCCTTCTTTCAGTATTGATGCCGGAACATTATAAACCCTGTCGGTTGTATAAAGATTTGTTTTTCCTACTTCTACCCCATTTACCCAGCAAACATCATAATCGTCGATCTTACCAAGTGATAAAATATTGTCGGATTTAGACTGTTTATTGTCGAGTTCAATTGTTTTCCGGTACCAGGCAATACCGTCAAATCCTCTGTACCCTTGTTCTTCCCATATTTTTGAAGACTGTATAGTTTTCCAATTGCTGTCATCGAATACAGCCTTATTAAAATTCAATTCCAAGCCATTGTCTTTATTTGGCAGGTCACCAAGCACAATTTTAATTCTTTCTTTTAAATCCGTTTTATAATTTGAAAAATCTGCTTTCTGCAGCTCAGTCCAGCTATCAACAAAATCTGAATCATTTTTAATCGTTTCTGAACTAGTCCATGTTTCGGCAACAGTTCCACCCCATGAAGTATGAATCAAACCCACAGCCACATTTAAATCCTGATGAACTTTTCTGCCGAAGAAATAGCCTACAGCTGAAAAATCCGCGACTGACCTTGGGGAACATTCGACCCATTCTCCTTTTTCCAGATCGGAAACTGGAGTTTTCGAAACCTTTTTTGGCACCGTAAATAACCTGATTTTTGGAAAGTTGGCGTTGGCTATTTCCTCCTTCGCATTCATTGCATCAAAAACCTTGAATTCCATATTGGATTGACCGGAACATATCCAAACTTCACCAATCATTACATTGGTAAACTGAACCTGATTTTTCCCTGAAATGGTCATGGTATATGGACCGCCATATTCCATTATAGGCAATTTTGCTACCCATTTTCCGTTTTTATCGGCTCGAGTTTTTACTTCTTTCTCATTCATGGCAATACTAACCTTTTCGTTTTTATCGGCCCAACCCCAAATTGTATTTTCGATACCTTTCTGTAATACCATGTTTGAGCTAAATATTTTGGCTGGTTTTACCTCTGCTAATAATTGGTCAGCATGACCGATTGTTAGAATTAAGATCAGTACAATAACTGATTGTTTGATTGTTTTCATCGTTTGATATATTTAATTTATTTTTAATCCGTATTTGTTCCGGCTTTATATATTGCTTTCCTTAATGAGCATCTGATAGCAAAATCTCGTAATGGGCTAATTATAAACAAACTGTGCTGTTACAACTGATTTTTTATCAACTCTTAGCTTTACCCAATGAGCTGAATATCCATCTGGAAAAGTATAGAAGTTATATCCATTTCCTTTTACAGTTATTTTTTTGTAGATATTCCATTCATCATTGCCTAAGAAATCGACCAGAATGGTAAATTCCATATCGGTTTTACCATTGTTTTTAAAATGTACGGTTTTTTTGTCAAATCCTGTCATCAAAAATGGATCTGATGTATCTCCGGCTTGTACCGTATCATTTTGCCAAACCGCCCCCCAACCGGTGGGCTTTCCATAAGTCCATAAGTCATCTATATTTTGAAATAGCAGTCCAGATTGGGGTTGTCCAACACCATTATCTGTCTGATCTCCTGCCATTACAAAAAGTCCTCTCCAAAAACAAAAATCCGGAACAATCCGCAAATGATATGAGATTGGTTTAATGCCCCAAACAAGCCCACCATAAGTCATCATAGGTAATTCATAAAAAATCCCGAAAACATCCATTAAAAACCGTTCGCTTTGTGCTTCACGAATTCGCATCCATTCCGTATTCCATGCATGGTCATATGAATGACTGCCTTTGGGTAAACGATATCGTTGCCATTTTTGTGATCGATCATTGTAACATTTTAGAATAACGGATTTATTATCCCAACCTGTTGCAAAAATAGGATTTCCGTATACTGTTTTACCATTAAAAATATAACTGTTTTTGCCTCCAACACCAACAAAAGCTGTTTTTTCAAGTATTGTCCATTTCTTACTTTTACCGTCCCATTCTGCAAGTCGTCCGGCAAAAGATTCTCCAAGAAAATCTCTTTCGTCATACGAATTATTGGCAACTACAACCCTGCCATTCCCGGTAAATCCGTCTTTGAAATGGACATATCCTGTTTTAGGAATTTCAAGTTCTTTACTTAAGTCAAATAAAAGGGTTACTTCTAATGAATGGACATCACATTCGAAAAACAGTCCTTCCATAGTAAGAAAATAGACTTTATTTTCCGGATCGGTTAAATGTTCCATTGTTGCTGCTAAACGATGCTTTGATAATTCTTTACATGTTCTGACATTTCCATGTTTATCGATAAAGTGTGGTCCTATAATGGCTTGTTCTGATGGGTTATGAATCATACGGTTTGCAAATGTCCCGGTAACACTTTCAGGGTGCTTGACCATAGTCATGTTGTCGCTAATTTCATAAAGTCCGATTCCTGAGCCGTGAATATGAGCAACATATCCTATCATCCAGAGTTTATCTGCCCAGGGAATTAATGCTCCGATACCACTTTCACTTCTATCTTTATCTGAAGTACCCAGAATGGTCAGGTTAGGAAATACTCCATGAATGTTGATAGCTTTATCACTTAATTGGCTTGAATCCTTATTTATTTGTGAAAAAGTTATATTAGTAACAAGGATTATTAATAAGAGGATCAAAGAGGTTTTTATTTTCATATAATTCAATTAGAAGAGAGTTTATCCATATCACCAATGTTTTCTAGTTTATTATCAGTTTCTGAATATAGGTATCAAAGGTATTTTTAACTTGTACTATATAAATTCCTTTATCTTTTATTCCAATACTTAACTTATTCTCTCCATCGCTTTTAAGTGATGCGATTTCAATTCCTTTAATATCAAATATCTTTATTGAAGAATCAACTTTAATATCACCCATGTCAATAATAACATGACCAAATTGAGCATTAATACTTATTTTATCTTGCGTATTTTTTACAGTCCCACTAACCGTTCCACTAAATTCAATTTCTGATAACATAACCGACGAAGTCGATTGATTACTATCGGTCATTTTTATTCTATAATAAGTATAAGCTATTGTATTTGTAAAATTAAATTGTTTTGGAACTTCATGTTGAGTTTCATCATCCTTTAATGCCCAACAATAAGCAGGATTAGCTGTTGAAAAGTTTTGGGTATCTATAATTGTCCATGAAGAGGCATCGTTTGAACCCTCAATTGTCCAGTCTCTTGGGTCGCATGAAGAATTTCCTTCTCCATTGTTGTATGCGCAAGAAGTTATTATTACTTTGTTAAATATTTGTGGCGAAGGATACAGAAATTGCAACCAATGAGGAGCAGCAACTGTTGGGTTTGGTGCAGCTTTCCAGTTAGTACTTGTCAATCCGTCTATAGCATTGCTAGCCGGAAGACCAACGACTTCATTACTTGCAGTTATAATTGGTGCGTTAGGATTCGTTAATTGATCAACAATTACCTCTAATTTTACAGAAGCAGGTTCATTGTTGACCCCTTTAGAAGAGAGTTCAACCGTATAACTTCCGCTCTTACTATACGAATGAGAAATCCCATCAATAATTGTTTTAATGGGTGTTCCATCACCGAAATTAATTGACACACTAGTTTTTGTATTGATTAGTCTGTTCAAAAAAAGGATATTTTGATCAGGTTTAATATTCCTAATAGGGTAGTAATAAGCCCAACCATGACTTATCTCTGTCGTTGTATTTAGATCGTTTACACGAACTTGCAGAAAGTCTTTATCTACATCACCATTTTCAGTTTTTACAACTAACTCTTCGGAATAATATCCGGCACTTTCATATTTTACTTTTACAATCGGTTGGTCAATTATTATTCCATTGTGCAATTTCCATTGATAGGATACTATTTTTTCTTTATCGCGGCAAATACTACGGGAGGCATCTAATTCGATTGAATCGCCAACATTCGCAAACCGGTAACCACCGGCAACAGCAAGCACTTTATCATCATATTTTCTAAAATAGGCTTCAATAAGATAAGGATAGAGCGAAATTTGATACCCATTGAAACCCATTTCTGTATGCAAATGAGGATCGTTATGTTGAGATTGTTGTCCATTCCATGTCATTCCGGTTTTTGATATGTGCTGACCTTTTTTTACATATCGGCCTTTCAATATGCCGGTATCAATACTTTCAGTATTGCAGTGAGAGTAATCGAATTCCATCCCATTTTTATTTTTTATTCCAATTGAGTTAGAACCGATATTTCCTGTAGGAAGTGGGGATTCAGTGACTTCCCCGGCAGCCCATGCACTGACATCCAGTCTGTCTGGAATTGCCCCCAAATCTTCACCCCTGTGATAATATAATGAATTGAAAGGAACCAACGAGGACCATGTATTATTATAGGAAGCTGAACGCCACCGGTAATCATTCACCGGAAATTCCAGTTCAGAAGAATCTCCCCAAGATTCATTTTCAAGACAGACCGAAAACCGAACCTCATTATTCATTTTTGCAACAGGATCGAGATTCGGGATTTCATCTATTTTTTTGACCGCCTCTACGTATATTCTCAACCCATCAACTGATACAGGCATTTGATAAGGTCGAAGCATTAACGTAACCACTTTTCCCGAAATTATAATATCTACCTCAGCTTTATAATAATTACATTTCCCAAGCGATTCGGAAATCCAATTGTTATGCTCAGTAAATAATCGAACTTCTTTTAAAATTAGAGTTCTGGTTATTTGTTTGTTTTGAAACGTACGATCAATAAGTATTGAGTCACCCTTGTTTAATTCAAATACCAAAGGATAGCCGGGTATGTTCATAACTATGTCCGATTGTTGGTAAACAGAATTCTGTTTAGAAGCTGAAAACAAAACACTGTGCAATGAAAGACCAAGTGCCAACATAATGATTGGTTTGAAGTTCTTAACATTTATCAATTTACTTAACATAATATATAAATTTTTGGTAAATATTTTTCAAATAGTTATTTGTAAACTTTAATAACCTAAGACCGCATAACAGTGGCAAAAACACCATATTAAACAGGTGCAACTACATATTCTTTTTCATCCAAACCCTCACTTCCCCTCCTGTTTGACCTGCTTCGGCAAAAGGCACGAGTTTCAGAACAACAGGCTTGTTGTCGCACGTAGCATTTAATTTAAAAACTTCTGTTCCAAACCAAGATGATGGAAGCTCGGTTTTGGGCAAAAGTTGAATGTTGGTATTTTCAATTTCAATTTTTTCAATATCAGTGATTTCGGGATTTAAAGTTTGATCAAAAGCCAGAATTTGAGGACCAGATTTAATTGCGACAAATCCCGGGTAGCTGATTCCGCCATCCAATTCCTGAACATTTAAGTCCATCTTTATCTCAATCTTAGAATTATTTTTCCAGATCTTTGTAATATTCAGATATTGTCCTGGAGTTCCTATATACTCTTTGCCTTCCACCTTAGCAATATAACCTTTGCTCCAGACAGGAACACGTAAGGCGATATTAAAGCTGGCCGATTTAGGCGTAGAAACTGTAATTACAGCAGTACCACTTTCCGGGAATTTGGAACTTATATAAAGCTTAACAGGAATCAAAAGACCATCAGATGCTTTAAGACTATCTTTGAAATTACCAGATGAATAAATATTAATATAACAGCCATTCGTCGCACTTTTGGTGTACACCAGTTCGGGAACAGCTGAGATACCACGTGGCACGCTTGCCAGACAGCAATGGGCATCAATACTGCAACGATAAGGTTTTTTGCCTTGCAAAGCAGTGTAATAGCTCACACAACCTGTCTGTGGATTTTCGGCAGCAAATAAATGATTATATATTGTCTTTTCAATTTCATCGATATATTTAGGCTCGCCCGTTAAGTAGTAAAGCGCCTGACTAAATTGCAACCATGTTGTTGTTACACAACCTTCTCCCATCTGAGCATCGTTCCCGGCAGGTAAAACAAAATCATCAGCAAAAGTTTCACCTCTACTTGCTGTCCCTGTAACATAGAGTTTGTTGGTACAAACGTCAGCCCAAGCATTTTTAACTGCGTTCACTAACTTTTCATTTCCTGTCAATTGGTATAGCTTCACAATACCGGTTAGATTTGACAGCATCTCGTATGCCTTACCATTTGCTGTTTTATCCACTTTACCAATAGAAGTCAGTGTTGATATTATTTTGGGTCCTTTGTCGTATTCGTAAGCTTTAATGATATAATTACAAAAATCGAGGTACTTTTTATCGCCGGTGTATCTGTACAGATAGGTCATTGGTTCCAGTACGCTTGTAGAAGCCATACCAATATGACCTGAGGAATTAATAATGTTTAGTTGTCCTTCATTTTCTCCGAAAGTCCGGCATAGTAAATCGCCCATTTTAATAGAAGTTTCCAATGCCGGCTTATATCCTGTTACCGAATAATAGCTCAAAAGACCAAGCAAATTGTATTTGTGTGCCCACACATCCCATTCTGTCCAATAGTTTTCAGGCAAATAGGTTCCAAGGTAACCATCTTCATTCTGGCAACCGATTAAGATATCAACAATACGATCCAATTGGATCTTAAGCTGCTCATTTTTGGTTGATTGCCAGACCCTACTTGCGGCATGAAGATATTTACCAACATATTCCCCTATCCAGGTTTGCTTTCCAGGCCGATTGTAATAACACTCTAAAATTCCTGTTTCGTCAATATTTAGCAAGCGTTGTACTAAGTTCGCATTTAATCTTTCATTCAAATATCCTTCGAGTTGAATATTCTCTAAGCCAAATAGAGCTGTTTTATCAGGGACAGCGAGTTTAACCATCGGATATTCAAAATGTCCATTGCCACGCGGAGTTGGCATATATGAAAATAGAGAACTATACTTCAAAGTATCGGCTAGTGATTCTGAATAAAAACAATACTCCATTTTATACGTACCAGGTTTCTTAATCTGAGCCTTAAAGGTATATGTAGTATCAGCTTTGCTGCCAATGGCAATATCAGCCATATGTTTATAAACGATTATATTTTTAACAGCATCATAAACTTTAACCACCAGAGTTCCTTCAACTCGCTCAATGGGTACTATAAAATCAAAAAAAACTTTCTTCGTAAATTCACTTCCGACTTCTTTAGTGAAATCTACCGGTTTGTCAGTCGTTTTAAGCGACAAAACATTTGCCAAGCGGACATCAACAATTCTATTAGGTCCTCCGTACATGCCACCATTCCCAAGTATATCATTTACCCTAATTGCCAATAAATTTTCTTGATCCCATTTGATTAAATTGGTTGGAATAAGATACGACCTGTATAGATCCCACGCTATTTTTCCTCCAAGACGTACTCCGTTAAAATAAGTATCATCACCATCATCAATTCTTCCCAATTGAAGAATCATATATTTAAGCATCTCGTTTCTTTCCTTAAAAGATGTTGGAATCACAATTTTTGTTCTATACCAGGCAATTCCGTCGTAATTGGCATAGCCCTGGGATTCCCAAAAATTCTCAACATTTATTGTTTTCCACGCTTGATCATCATAATCAGGTCTCGAATAATCAGGGTTATCTCCAGTTTGGAATCTCCATACCTTTGAAAGTTCAATATTTTCATTTATCTGTTTTTTAGTGGTAAAAGACATTGTTACTATACCAATAATTAATACAGAGACAATTTTTATACTTTTCATGTTTTAAAATTTAATAATTTGTTTGAATGAAACTTTCCGCTGCAAGCTGCGGGGTATCTCAAAAAATAAAATGAATTTCGAGGGACGATGCGTTAATTATTCATTCAGGTTTTTACATGTTTTGTATTAAATTCTGTCTATGAGCAATTATTTATATATAAATAATTTTTTAACGTGAACCTTATTCCCTTCCTTTATTCTTAACAAATAATTTCCTGAAGTCAAGTTATCAGTCGTAAACTGCAATGCATGATTTCCCTGAGAAAGTGGTTGCCGGTATATCGATTTCACAAATCTTCCGGCAAGATCATAAACATCAATAGTTAGATTTGTTGCTGACTCCATGTTAATTGAAAGGGTAAAATATTCATTTGCCGGTGTTGGGTAAATTTTTATTTCCGACTCTTTTGCATCAATTGATTTCATGGCACTAGGTATTTGGGCAATCTCGTTTGTTACTGCGGTGGTTTTATTACTAACAAAGCTTTTGGTTTCCGTTACAGTCGTCGCAAAATAATTCCAATTGCTATTGGATTCATTTAGTTTAATAACCGCCGAAATCGAATCCAGAACATTATTAATCTTTGATTCAGACAAGTACGTATTTAATGCTTTCTTATATTCTTCGACATAATAATTTCTGAAAAACGGTACTTTCATCATGTTCCAAACCAACGGACGTTCTTTCGTTTCATTTGAAGCCCCAGGCTGATATGGTTCGTATTCATCCATATAATAAAATATACTGCAATACTGACCCATCATATTGAGACCCAAGCTCTGACCAACTTCCGATGGATTGAATGTGGCATCCATATCCCAAGGTAAAAAGTTCCATTTATCATCCGCAGGATTTTGATACAACCAACTGTTCTTAGGACGTTGTGGATAGCCATCCCAGTTCGATATAAAATTACTTACAACTAAATATCTGATAAAATTTTCCCATGCGAAATTGTTTTTCAGAGTAGTTTCAAAAGTTTCTTCAGGTGTTAGATTTACCATTTCGGTAAATTCTCTGATAGAGCTGTAATCTGTTTCGGCGTCTCCACCATTATTAGTCTTTTTATCATAATGAAAAAAATAATCAGAATCGTTGGGACCCAAATAACTAAAATCAGCCCAATAACGATTATCCGGCTCAGCAGGTGAATCATAAGCAGACTTATATAAATCTCCATCCTTATTTCCAAAAGTTTCTACTAAAAAATTTTTATTATCTACATCCTCAATTTGCATGTATAAGCCATGCGAAACGCCGTTGACTGACAGTAGAACAAATCGATTTTGAGCCAAAGGTACTTTTGCTTCATTCATTAAATAATCAGCCATAAACTCACGAACATGATTCTGGTAATTAAAATTCAGTTCTCTTCTGTTCATATACAGTTGATTCTTTGGTGTCTTAACTTTCCAGTTTCTGCGTTTGAGAGTTTTTGAATCGTTAATCAATTGTGATAATGAATATGCGCCTCTGTAATTTAGTTCTACCTGTTCAAAAACTTGTTGTATAGGAACAGAACCTGTGTCAGCAATAAATTTTCCGTGTACATCTTCTGCTGAGAATGGATTTGCTTCCAGTACATTAATACTGTCTTGATTAATTACAATATTAATTTTTGGTAAAATTTGAGAGTTGCAGAAAAAGGGAACAAATAGGAAAAACAAATAACAAATAGGAATTTTTTTCATTTAAAATATTTTTAAACAGTTATGTTGAATTTTATTTTGTACTCTATCAGTACATTTTACATGTTGTTTTATATAATGCTCATTTCACAAAACAAACAGATAGTTCATGAACTTGAGCATAGAATACAAGTGTTAATTAATTTGCCAGGTATAAGAACGATTCATTGCAAATTAGCAGTATTTGTAAATCAAATAAATGATAATTAAAAATTAAAACTACTCATAAGAGGATAAAACTTTATTTTCAGATTGTTTGTTTATGTATTAAACCTAAATCCAACTGAGGTCTTGTCTTTTGTAAAAAATCCTTTAATGTATTATTTTAATAGTGAGAAATTAATCACTAAATCTGGACAGAATACGAATATTTATGATACTATTCAAACTATTTACAACTTCCGGATTTTTCCAACCCAGCCTCCGCCGGGAGCCAAATGAATCTGGAGAGACGATGCGTTGTTTATCTCCAAAATTTCATGTTTGTAGTCACTTGCGTATCTGTCCGCATTAATTCCATCTTTATAAATTTCAATTTCAAATTTCCCTTCTTTCAAAAATGAGCAGTCAATCGTAAAATCCCGTGGAGTCCAGTCATTCATTGCCCCTAGGTAGTTATCACCATTTGCTGCTTGCCGTAAAAGGATAACATAGTCCCCAAGTTTTGAGTCAATAACTTTAGTCTCGTCCCAAACAGTGGGTATATTTACGATAAATTGTGTGAATTCAGGTTCTCTTAGATAATCAGACGGATTTCCTCCCATTTTTGCATAGGGACTTTCATAAACCAGAAACATGACCATCTGGTGAATTCTTGTTCCCATACTGACTGGCTTATTATACATGGGTTTGAAGTTTTCACGGGTTTCATTCTTCATATTTCCAGGTTCGTAATCAAGCGGTCCAGCCAAACCGCGAATAAAAGGAATGCACAATTCATGCTCTGGAGTCAACTGATCTGTAAACTTATAATATTCCTGTACCTTAGCACCTTCCATCGTCAAAACATTGGGATATCGACGGTTCAATCCGGCAGGTTTTGGACATCCGTGAAAATCGACAAATAATTGTCTTTTGGCTGTTTCTTCAGCTACTTTTTCAAAAAAGCCAATCATTTTCTGGTCGTCACGGTCAATAAAATCAACCATAATACCCTTAATTCCCCAAGCCTTGAACCTATCCAAACCTTCAGCCATTTGCATATTCAAAGCATGAGCCGAAGTCCAAAGCACCAGACCCACTCCTTTTTCTTTTGCATACGATGTTAAATAGTTCATATCCATTGCGGGAGTCAGTTCAAACAAGTTCGTCCATGAAGACCAACCCGCATCAAACAATACATATTCAAGCTTAAACTTAGCAGCAAAGTCAATATAAAATTTGTAAGTAGCAGTGTTATACCCCGATTTAAAATCGACTCCATATATATTATTATCGAACAGCCATTCTGATGTGCTTTTGCCCGGTTTTAACCAACTCAGGTTATTAATAAGGGGTTCACCAGCGAGGCGGTACACCATATCATTCTCAATTAAGTCACCATCTTTGGGAGCAATTATGAGTGTCCTCCAGGGGAAAGACCTATTCCCTTTGGTTTTAGCAATATAATCAGCCCGTTCTGCAACCACATTGTAAAAATCAACCGATTTTTCTTTAGTTGGGTAAGGAGCAAACTTACCTTTTAAAGTATAGGTTCCATCATTGGTGCCTGTAACAAACATTCCCGGGTAATCGACCAAATCAGATTCGGTAATCGCTATTTTCAGGTCTCTGTGACAAATTATAATTGGTGCATAAGCCATTTTATTAGTCGTTATTTCACTGATTGGTATTGTTTTATACAGCTCTTCAAAACTTGTATGGAAACAATCCTGCCCTGGCTTGGCATCACAATTCACTTGGGCGAAATACACCGTGTCGTTTGAAGGAAACTGAAAAGCAGATTCTTCATCGTACACCGTAATGTCATCAGGAAAAGATGTTTTAAAGTGATAGGCTATTCCATCGTTATATGCCCTGAAAAAAATGCAGTAATTTCCCTGAAAAACCAATTCCAACTCATTGTATACATCCTTTATTTCCTTTCTCTTTTGCCTAATTTCAGGGTAAATTTTTTGATCAACTGATTGCTTTCTGATTTTTCTCAATTTTGGATGGTTGCCAAGGTTTACACCATTTTGCAATTTCATTGAAATGGCTGAAGGCATCAGTAATACCTCCGATCCGTAATTAACTGAATAAGTTATCTGATCAGCAATATTAACATCAATTTGTACTTTATTATCGGGCGATTTAAGCTCGATACGTTCTTTGCAAGTTGCGTTTTCGCAAAAAATCAAGCTTGAAAAGATTAAAAACATTAAGGAAACATGTAGTCTCATATCTGTAAGTTTAATTTATTAATAATATTATTTTAAATAAATTAAAACGAATTATTTGCTTTTAAAAACCTGATTCATTGGCCTACCAACCCATATCTGAGGTTGCTTTAATCCAAAAATAAAAGCAATAGTAGGTGCAACATCAAACTGCATCATGCTTTCCTGAAATTCACCTTTTTTCTTGATGCCATTTCCACTGATTATAAAGGGGGATTCAAGTTCTTCAAGACTTTTATTCCCATGATCTTTGTTTATACCGCCATGATCACTTGTAATAATAAAAATAGTTTTATCAAAAAAACCGGCGTCTTTGGTTGCCTGAATAATTTTGCCTATATATTTGTCAAGTTCTTTAACTTTTTCATAATAGGCATCGGTGTTATGGCCAATAACATGGCCAACATGGTCTGGTTCATCGAAAATAATGGCAAATAAGTCAGGTCTTTTTTCTTTAATATAATTTTCAGCCATTTCACAAGTAACTCTGTTGTTATTGTCAGAATCGGGAACCCGTTCAAAATAATTAAGAGAAAGTGTATCAACAAGATATTTTATACCATCCCATTCATATAAACAGCCGATCTCGGAATCAGGATTCTTATCTTTAAAAAGCTGGAAAATTGTTGGAAATATATTGTTTTTATAAATCACGCGCGAAGATATCTCAGGAGATTTTGAATCCCACTTGGTATATCCATGTAGCTCGGGACAGGAACCCATAAACATGGAAGCCCAGTTAACGGCACTCGATGATGGCAAGACAGATCTTTTCTTCATTGTAAAAGCTCCACTATTCATAAGTGCTCGGGTATTTGGCATATCTGCCTTTTCCATGCAATAAGCACCCCACCCGTCCAACCCAATGAAAATGACATGTTTTTCATTTTTGCGGGTAGAGTAGGCTGAAAATATAAAAATTATTAAAACAGCTAACGTAAAAAATAATTTTTTCATGTTAAATATATATTTAATTTTATTAACTAGGAGTTTTATTTCCAGTTAAAATTTGGTTTTGCACCCATTTCAAAAATAAATTTATTCCCATTGATAAGTTCATTGTAACCAATGAAAGGACTTTCAATGAGTTTTCCATCCAAGGTCACGCTTTGTACATATTTGTTCTCTTTGGATAAATTATTTGCAACAATTTCAAGTCTATGTAACTTCCCGTTAACGATTCGGTTAAGCACAAACTTCGGAAATTGAGGGGCGCCAATACAGTAAATCCCAGAGGCAGGAACAACCGGATAAAAACCCATAACTCCAAAAATATACCATGCCGACATTTGTCCACAATCATCATTTCCATTAATTCCTATTGGCTGATTCCTGAAGTTCTCTATAGATGTATGTTTCCGAATAAGTTCCTGAGTTTTCCATGGCTCTCCACAATAATCAAATAAATAAATGTAATGATGCCCTGGTTCATTATCGTGTCGGTAATGATTGCCTTCAAAATTTTCTGTCAGTTTCGATGCAAATGCTTTGCTTCCACCCAAAAGGTCAATCATCCCTATCGGATCGTGCATGGCTCCAAACAAATAAGTCCATTTGCTGCCTTCGGTAAAACCGGCAGTAGCTTCCACATTCCAATTGCCATTGTACAAGCGGGGTGCAAAGAAACCTGTTGCCGGATTATACAAATTCTTGTAGTTTTTGCTGTTCTTCATAAACAGGTTGTAATCGTCTGTTTTGCCAATGCCCTTTGCCATTTGAGCAACACAATAATCATCAATCCCAAACTCAATTGTCCTGGAAACTGATTCGGCTGTTTTGTCAACAGGTACATAACCTATTGAATGGTAATAAGTCGATCCGGCCCTTGCTTCGTAGGCAGTCCACGGCTCGCGATCGTACCATGTTTTTAAAGTATCACCTGTAGGAGGTACTGTAGCATCTTTGCGCACTGCTTCGTAAGCCAAATTCAGGTCGTAATCCCTGAAACCATTTATATAAGCATCGGCGATAACTGCATCGGCATGTGTCCCAATCATAATATTAGTATACGTAGGATTCGGCCATTTAGGCAACCACCCTCCTTCTTTATACATCTGAAGTAAAGACTGAACCATCGGGCTTACCCTTTCAGGTTGAATTAGTTGCAATAAAGGATGTAATGCACGAAAAGTATCCCACAACGAATAATCGTTGTATGACATTCCTTGATGAACTTTATCGTCGAAAGCACTGTAATACTGCCCATATTCCGAAAATTCACGCGGAAACAACAGGATATGAAACATTGCTGTATAAAAGATACTTTTTTGATCTTCCGTACAGCCGCTTACTGTTAACCGGCTTAAATTTTCCTGCCAAATTTCCCGGGTATTTTTCTTCAGTTTATCGAAATTCCAGTCGGGTATCTCAATTGATAGGTTTTTAATTGCCTGTTCAACACTGATAAAAGAAGTAGAAACCCGAACTTTTATCACCTCATTCTTTTTTGTTTTAAGGGTAATGTATGCTCCCATTCTTGTTCCGAATCGTTCAGTTTTCTGCGGATTTAGTTCATCATTATCCCAAGTTCCGAAGTTCTCAAACGGCTTATCAATCAGTATCACAAAATAACCTTTGAAATTGGGAAGTTCAGGACCAATATTCGCTGACATATAATCGGGATTATAGCCTGTTATCATTCCCTTTATTTTGTCAATTTTCACAAATCCTTTTTTCGGATTTAAGCTCAACCTATTATAACTAGCATTATTCATGCGGTATGCATTCAGATTTATTCCCTGAATAATAATATGCGACTCCTTGGATTCAGGAAAAGTAAACTGGAACATTCCACATCTCGAAGCAGCAGCAATCTCACCTTTTATTTGGTTTTCGCCAGGATTCAAAACCACAGAGTAATAATAGGGCTTCGAAACTTCATCGGTATGAGAAAAAGTTGCAGCTCGCTCTTCTGGTAAAACTTTAAGCGGACCAACCTGTGGCATAACTGAAACGTAGCCATAATCACCCATCCAAACGGTAGGTTGATGAGATGCCATAAATCCAAGTATGGTGGAATCTTCATAAACATACATCATCCGACTAATTTTATTTTCACAGGTTTGAGCTACAAAATTGGTCATGGCAAACGGTGTTCCGACACATGGCATGGTTCCGCCTCCTTCACAATCTTTTTTAAATCCTGCAAAGGGAGTTCCGATAAGAGGATTCACATAGTCAACTTCTTGCTTGTTTATCTTTTTATCTTGTGCAAAACAGAAGGTAACAGTTGAGAATAAAATGAGAAATAATAAAACAGTGTATTTCATATATATAGTTTTTTAATAATGATTCGTATAAATAATTAACTACTTGTGATACTGTAATAACCAATCGTATACATTTGAATATGGAACGAGTGAAATACCACCGTAGGTCGTTTCAAATTTATTATCCATGGTTTCAGGTGAATATGATTTATTTGCTGAATTTATATCGTGCCCAACACCAGTATACAGTGTAATCTTTGGAACAACCGTTGGAGGAACCGCCATAATTGCATTGTAATTTTTCAGGATGTTGGCAGGATCTACCGTATTATCAGCCGCACCACACAAGAACCAAACGGGTACAGATTTCCATTTTGCGGATGAAGTTGGTGGAACATAGCATGATACAGGAAAAATAGCCGCAGCTTCGCCACCAGAATAGGTATCTAAATAATTACCTAAAGCAACACCACCACCCGAAACAGCGGTCATATAGATTCGATTAACATCAATATTATAATTTGCTTTTGCATATTGGATAAAAGTTTTAACATTGGTAGCACTTCTATCATCATAGGATGAAAATTGTGGAGATAAAACAACAAAACGGTGGTCTTTATCCCATTTGTCAACAGAAATCATTCCTGTAAGACATGAATAAGTAAATAGCATAAGACCAGCTTCTGTTTTTCCGTCTCCAAATTCTCCGTCTCCGTGTAAATTGATAATACAAGGCCAATTCTTTTCACTCGCATAGTTAGATGGAACATATTCTGCATATCCTCTTGTTTGTGCAACTCCTGTAGTTCCTATTGTTAATAATTTTAATACTCCAGGTTTTGTCGCAATACTATTTGTACATACATATTTGACAAGGCTGGGATCTGCTATTACATTATCATTGTAGACAATATCCTTTACACAACGTACAGAAAAGCCTTTAACCTTGTTTTCACTACTCCGGTCAGTAGTACTAGAATTGTAGGTCATATCCCTGAACCAGGCGTTGGTGGTATTGTCCTCGCTCGAACTCCACCAATTACCGCCGAGACTTATGTCATCGAATGTCCCATCAACCTGACGGAACCCTCCTGGTAGGGCTGAAAAGCCGGTTTCGTTGGTTGTAGCATTATCAGTACTTAACCAATTAACATTTCCAGTTTCTTTTAATTTGCCACCTGCTGCACTTATTCCACCCAGAAAGGTGGTAAGCTTGGTCCACTCGGCATCGGTAGGTACGTGCCAGTTGAGCGGAGCAATATTACGCGCATTATTAGCGGCATACCAGTTATAGAGCTTGCCGGTTTTCGGAATATTCGCTGCATCATTATTATAATTACAACAAGCATCAGTAACTAAATTACTCCAAGTTGTATTACCTGTTACTACGGGTATACTATCTCCATTTCTGTATTTCGTAGTTTTTAAATTATCTGCCATCCAGGTTTGTGATCCAATGGTCACGGTGGTATAATTGGTGCCATCGGCATCTGTGCAGGCTACAAATTCAAAATTCGTAGTTTTATTCACGCTAGGTTTATCAGTAACTATGGTGCAATAATTACCTGAAAATGCCTTATATAGCAATTGGTCACCATTGGTATAAGCCATTTTGATTGTGCCTGGTTCATATTTTTCACTTTTTTGTAAATTGGAAAATATTGGTCTCTCAGTTCCAAGGTAAGCTATTGCCGGATTAATGAACGTTGCCCCTTGATTGATCATTTTGGTCGTGTAGGAATATCCATTACCGGATACTCGAATTACAAAAAAACCTCCTGGCAATGAAAGTTGAAACGAATTTATACCTGCTTGTAAATTTTCAGTTATTCCTGCCATTTTACGTCCGTCTATGCTAAAAGAATTGATTTGTGTAACACCTGCTTGCTTGGCAAAAAAGGATACGGTGGATTTTCCATCCGAAGAACTGGGATAAACACAAATAAATTCTTCGTTTGCGCTCACTTGTTCCAAAGCTGTTGCAACTGTTAAAGTCAATACGTTCCCAGAAGGTACAGTTACTGTAGTTCCTTGAGTGAGATTTTGAACAATAACATCGCCAACGGTGGTACTCGCTCCACTTCCTGTAAAAGTAATCGTGTGATTAAAAGCAGAACAGTGTAGGCTGACCATGAACAAGAGTGACAAAACGAAGAAATAATTTTTATTCATAAAACTGAATATCAGGTTATTGTAATTTAATTAAGGGATGGTAGTTCAACATTTATGCTGACCCATTCAATTGTTTTTATTTCTTCAAAACTTTCCGTTCTACTGTACCTTCGGCGGTAATCATTTTCGCTATATACAGGCCTTGTGGCAATGTACTAACGGATACCGACTCATTGCCTGCAACTTGTTTAGTCAGCAACAACCTGCCGTTTATATCAAACACCCGAAGCGTACCTTGCAGTCCATTGACACTGATAGCATCATCCAGCGGGTTTAGATACAAACTGAAGTTGGCATCATTTACAGTTGGTATGGCGGTAGTCATTTCCACAATATTGCTAAAATCCTGCCACTGCGCAGCCGCCTGATAAGCCTCTTTAGAGCCTGTAGGAACATAAAGCGTACAGGTTGATTTGACAGAGAATACATTTGACGAACTACTTAAAACTATCGGAGTCGTTGGGTAAACATAGATGGAAGTCAATCCAGTGCATAAAACAAATGCATAATGTCCTATCGAAGTTACAGAGTTTGGAATAGTAATGGAAGTTAAGCTGCTGCAATACATAAATGTACCATCTCCAATCGAAGTTACAGAGTTTGGAATAGTAATGGAAGTTAAACGCCAGCAATTATTAAAGGCGTCATCTCCAATCGAAGTCACAGAGCTTGGAATAGTAACGGAAGTTAAGCTGCTGCAATACATAAATGCATCATCTCCAATCAAAGTTATAGAGCTTGGAATAGTAACGGAAGTTAAGCTGCTGCAATTCATAAATGCACCATTTCCAATCGAAGTTACAGAGCTTGGAATGGTATATCCGTCTTGCTTCCCACCCGGATAACAAACAATTGTGGTTTTATCTTTATTAAACAGAACACCATCTGAGCTTGAATAATTTGCATTATCAAAATCAACATTAATAGAAATTAAGCCACTACAAATGGAAAAAGCATCATTTCCAATCGAAGTCACAGAGCTTGGAATAGTAACGGAAGTTAAACCGCTGCAATACATAAATGCATCATCTCCAATCGAAGTTACAGAACTTGGAATCGTATATCCGGCTTGCTTCCCACCCGGATAACAAATAATTGTGGTTTTATCTTTATTAAACAGAACACCATCTGAGCTTGAATAATTTGCATTATCAACATCTACATTAATAGTAATTAAGCCGCTGCAAAAGGAAAAAGCAGCATCTCCAATCGAAGTCACAGAGTTTGGAATAGTAATGGAGGTATTGGCAGGCATGGTACCTTTGTATTTATATGCTATATTTCCGGCATAAACCAAACCGTCGGGCTGACTTTCGTACCATGCAGTTCCATCCAATGCTTTTTCTCCAATCGAAGTCACAGAGCTTGGAATAGTAATGGAGGTTAAACCGCTGCATCTGAAAAATGCCATATCTCCAATCGAAGTCACAGAGCTTGGAATGGTAATGGAAGTTACATCGCAATTGTCAAATGCATTATTTCCAATCGAAGTCACATTATAAGTTACTGCCGAATAATCAACAGTAGAAGGTATGGTAATACTACCTGTATATTTAGGTGTATTACTCGTAATTGCTACGGTATTGGCAGAGGTGGTGCTATAGGCAATACCATCCACCGTAAATGTTGTCTGTGCAAAAATGCCTGAAACAAGCAGTAGCAATGCGTAAGTTATAATTATTTTTTTCATACTGTTTTGAATTTTTAGCTCCTAACGCACTCTGGTTAATATTCTGACTTGTACAGTAATACCAAATATTGGTTGAAAACATAAGTACAAGCAATGCTGTCCAAGGAATTTCAGGGTCCGAGACCGGACGAATCAGATGAGCTCGTTCCCCAACTCCAATGATTGCAGAAAGACCACCTTCAACACGAGAAATACCCAAGACAAAAAGAAGCATTCCTCCGCCGAGCAACATACATGCCTGTAGAACACTGATTGAAGCCAGAGATGCCATTCCTCCGTAGATGGAAAAGAAGCCCACCGTTATAGCAATGAGCACAATACACACATATAAGTTAATACCCAATATCTGGCTCATGGCAAAACCTCCGGAATAAAGCACCCCTGTCAGGTTGATAAATATATATATCAGTACTGACAGTCCGGCATACAGTGAGCTAACTCGTTTATCAAAACGTTTTTCAAGAAACTCTGGAGTTGTGAGTATCCTGTGCCGAAGATAATACGGAACAAAAAGTACAACCATAATCACGACTGCCGGTGCAATGCCCCATTCCCAGTTGGCAGTGACCAAACCACGACTGTACACTGCACCAACAGTTCCGATAAACTGCTCGCTGCTTATACCTGCTGCAATCAATGAAAACCCGATGACATACCAAGGCAAATGATTTTGACGAATGTAAAAATCGGCTGCCTCAGTTCGACGTTTGCGACCGGCAATCAACCCTGTTAATATGAAAATGATAAGGTAAAGACCAAAAGTAAAATTATCGATGTTTGAAAAATAGGACATATTGGCTAATTATTATGTGTTTTTAGTTGAATGTGTTAAAATACTTACATTTACCCCTTTAACATCCTAAACAATTAAATAAAATTTTTTAATCTAAAAATTCAATTATTTTCATTTTAAATATATTAAGTATAAAGCTTTTTAAAGTATCTTTAAAGTATATGAAAATGCAACAGGCTCAACAAAAACCAGATATTGATCGAGTGGTTTTGGTCCACAACCTGCAGAGCCAACTCCCAATGTTTTATGACTAACACATAACACAGTTGCAGTACTTTGTAGAAGATCTATTTTATATTCAGGAATAGTCAGTTCTTCGTCGGTATAAGGAAGAGCCGTAATTTGCATTAAATCTTCATCGCTTTTAACCTGTAATCCAGTTCCGTTCTTCTGAAATATTGTTGCCCATCTTACATCTTCGTGGTTTCCACAATCCATCGGTTTTTCATAACCAGTGAGTTGCTGTAAAATAGAACTACTATAAAGTCCAACATCGAAACCTCTTTTACGATCACTGTAGTTTTCCATTGGACCTCTTCCAAAATAGGTCAACTGATTGAGATTTTTATTCAGCAAAAAACGAACGCCCATTCGGGCAATCACCAACTTCGGAATAGTTGAATTAACCTTGTTAGAAACCTTAATTTCACCATTACCAGTAATGTTATAAACTGCTTCATGTGTTACTTCGAAGTTGTTTTTACCTTCGCCTTTTAGTCGTACAGAAATTTGAACAGTACTTTGATCTATCTGATTTGCTGACGTTTCAATAACACTCCACTTCAGTTCATTAATTCCATATTTCGCCCAATCTCCGTATGCCCACCCATCATCGTTTTTATGTGGTGCACGCCATAGATGCAACCGAGGGCCTCCCTGAGCGGATAGAATATCCTGATTCCCTTTTTTTATACAACTGAATATTCCCTGTACTTTATCAAATACAACGGTAAAATCAGTACCGGTTACAATAAATTCCTGTCCATTAGACTTCAACCTAACTGCTTTATCTGATATTGATTTTATATATTCAACATCTTTAACAGGTATCTTAAACTGTTGTGAAGCCACTTCAAATCCTTTTTTACCCCATAGTTTATTACTATTCAGAACAAACGAAATACGGACAAAGTATTCGGCTCCCGGTTTAGGATTTCTAATTGTAAATGGCACCTTTACAGTACTTACAGAACCAGCAGGTATTTTAAGAAGCGATAATTCTCCGGATGAAATTACTTTTCCATTTTCTGAAAGACTCCACAATGACGTAAAATCATCAAGATTGATAAACTGATAGCGATTTTTAATTTTAAACATTCCTTTAATCAAGTCTTCAGCAGAAATATCAATCCACTGATAAACCTTCTTCATTTCAAGGTATTGTGGTTTAATAGAACGATCAGAGAATACTGTTCCCTTGTGAATAAAGTAATTATCATTGGGAAACTCACCAAATCCACCGCCATAAGCAAGAATAGGATGTTTCGGGTCTCTTCTGTTCCACAATCCCTGATCTTGAAATTCCCAAATGGCCCCTCCTAATATTGCCGGGTATTTATCGAAAAGATCGTTGTATTCACCAACAGAGCCCATTGAGTTAAACATGGCATGAGCATATTCGCACAGGTAGTACGGTTTTTTAAACCGATCACCCTCAGTAGCGATTGTTTCCACATCGGTAATACTGGGATACATCTGAGAGTTAATGTCAGCCGGGTTATCTTCATTGACACCAAAACATTGATAATGAACAAAACGAGTTGGATCAATTTCTTTAACCGCTTTTTGAGCAGCTACGAAATTTGAACCAATCCATCCATTTTCGTTTCCGAGCGACCAAATTATAACGGATGGGTGGTTTTTAAAGTTTTCAGTATTGGCTATGTTACGATCGATGATGGCCGCTTTCATTCTCGGTTCTTCATCAAAGCGACCCATATAACCGTGGCATTCCACATTGGCTTCGGCTACGAGCCAAATGCCATATTCATCACATAATTCGTACCAACGGGGATCGTCGGAGTAATGGCAGGTTCTGACATGGTTGCAGTTTCCTTGTTTAATAACTTCTATGTCGCGAATCATTTGTGCTTCGGTAATAGCATGTCCTACTTCCGGCCAATGTTCGTGACGATTCACTCCTTTAAGCTTGATAGGAGTACCGTTAACCATGAAAAGCCTACCTTTAATTTCAATTTTACGGAAGCCGGTTTTTGATGATACTATTTCCGTTGTCTTTAAACCTTCATTCAAGGTAAGAACAGTTGTATAGAGTTTCGGAGTTTCAGCTGTCCACTTTGAAGGATTAGATACTGAAAATTTTAATACAACAGCAGTCTCACTTCCGGGTTCTAATTCAGGGACAGACAATTCTGCTATTGCACCTGAAACCTTATTCTTTCCATCAAAGAGTGTAGCGACTAATTTCTGTTTCTCACTTTTTAAAGAACCATAATTCTTGACTTTAGCAGTGATATCTACTGTTGCATTTTTATACTGATCATCCAAATCTGTTTTAATAAAATAATCCCGAATATGCGTATCGGGTGTACTCCATATAGTTACATTTCTGAAAATACCACTCAATCGCCACATGTCCTGATCTTCCAGATAGCTACCTACACAAAAGCGATAAACCTCAACCGCTACCATGTTTTTACCTGGTTTAACGTATTTGGTGATATTAAATTCAGCAGCATTACGGCTATTTACACTATATCCGACTTTTTCACCATTAATCCAAATGAAGAACCCTGAGTCAACTCCATCAAAAGTGAGAAACAAGTGACGTCCTTTCCAGCTTTTGGGCACTTCAAATTCCCGTCTGTAACTTCCTACCGGATTACGCTCTGTATAAGCTGTATAATTTGCCGGCGGTTCAGACATCACATGAGGGAAATCCTTTTGGAAAATGTACCCAAAATTGCGATAATAGGGTGTTCCATATCCCAAGACCTGCCAATTAGAAGGTACATGGATTTCTTTCCAATTTGACACATCATAAGAGGGCTTATAAAAATCTATCGGACGATATTCAGGACGGATGACATAATTAAATTTCCAAAGTCCATTAAGACTTCGGCAAAAGGAAGAGGCATGACGATTTGCTTTAATGGCTTCTGTCTGATTTCCATAGACCATTAAAGTGGCATGTGCCGGTTCTTTATTAATGCCCAATAGCTCAGGGTCTTCAATTTCAGCAGGAACAGAAACTACAATTACTGAATCAGTTACATTCTGATTAATAGTCTGTTTGTCGTTTTCGAATAAAGGTTTAGGTTTGCCGCAAAACGCTTTATAAGGTAAAAAGACAATCAGAAATAGGCTGAAAATCATGATTTTTTTCATTCAGAGATTCGTTTTTTTAGTTATATCATAAGTTTCTGCCCAATAACTGTTGTAACTACAAACAAATATTTTGCTATTTTTCATTATTAACTTTCAATTTAATGAGATGAATTTTTACTATATATTTGTTTCAAATTAATCAGTTTAAATCATTTTATGAGTTATTTTTTCCTGTGTAAAGCTTTTGCAATTGCTTTTTCTACCAGAGGTTCCATAACCTTATATCCTGCTTCATTTGGATGAACGCCATCTCCTGAATACTCTGCTTTCATACCCTTTTGGTCGTTAACCATTGCCGAATAATAATCAACATAAGTTATTCCACCTTTTTCAGCATCGCTTTTTAACAACTTATTTAAAGCTATAACTTTATCCGCAGGTTCAACTCCAGGTTTCCATGGATAATCCAAAACAGGCAAAACAGAACACAAAACAACTTTAATTCCATTGGCTTTTGCCAGTTGAGCCATGGAAAGAATATTATCCTCTATCATTTCAAGAGTTGACGGACCCATATTTCCTGCAATATCGTTGGTCCCTCCCAAAATAACGACAACAGCTGGTTTAAGCCTAATCACGTCTGCCCTAAACCGAACCAACATCTGTGGGGTAGTTTGCCCGGCTATTCCACGATTAATATAGGGTTTTCCTGCAAAAAAATCCGGACGAGCATTGCTCCATCCATCTGTTATTGAATTGCCCATAAACACAACCCGTTTTTCTTTTGATGAAGGCAATCCTATTTTTTCATTATCATTTTTGTAACGGCTGAAACCCTGCCAATCCTGGGCAAATGAATATTCTGCAAAAAACATTGACAATAGAAGAATTAAGAATACTGATTTTGAATTTTTCATTTTATAATACATTAATTGTTGAGAACTACTTACTTTGAGTTTAAATTGATCGTATTTATACCTGCTTTGAGTTTGATTGTATTTCCATGCCATACAAATTTTCCACCTAAGCTTCCTGGTAAAATGACTTTCCCTTTTAATACATTATTAATTCCATTCTGTAGGCTTACTTTAATCTCCCCCTGTACATGTGGCATAGAGGCTTCTATCCATTTCAAATTTCCAAGATTTGGTTCAATCTTTACCGATTTAAAGCCCGGTTCATTAGGCTTTATACCACTCACCATAGATAAGAAATAATACAAAGGTGATGCACTCCATGCATGACAATCAGAGCGAGTTGGTTCGGGCTCTTCGGCAAAAGTTGTAAGACCCAAATCGAGCATTTGTTTCCAAGGTTCAAGTTGACTTATATATTGATCTGCAATTCCGGCCTTTCCCATTGCTTCGGCAAGGTAAAACCTAAAATAATAGGTGCATTGGGCTAAAGATTTGTCGGATAAAACCTTTTCCATAATATGCTTTTGATCTTTAGCAACTATGGTGTTTGTAAGAACAGCTAATAAATTGGCGTGCTGACTAAACGTTGTTTTCTCTGGCAAATCGGCAAGTAATCCTTTCGTTTTGTCGAAACAAGAATGATATACTGCCAATTTCACCTTCTCTCCAAGATTTGTATAATATTTGGCTTGCTCCATTCTATTATTTGCTTCTAATATTTCCGATGCTTTTTGAAGGGCGTAAACAAATTGAAGGTTTATTATGGATGAATGACTTTCCTCCAATCCTGGTGGAATACCTTTATGCCAACCATCAGTGTGTACCCAATCGACAATATTCCACCATTCACATGGACCAACCATACCAGTTGAATCTATTTTTGATTCGTACCAATCAAGAACTCCAACGATTCCAGGTATCATTGATTTTACAAATTTTTTGTCATTGCATAATTTCTGATAATCGGAAACCATAGCAATCCATAGTAATGAAAATGGAGGTATAATTTGTGCATCTTTGCTTGGATAACGGCTTTGTGTTAAACCGAAAGAAAGTCGTGAATCGTTTATAGAAGAAATTGCATTGCGCATCAACATAGTATCACCTGATACATAATAGGATGTAAGACATTGAATTCGAGTATCCCCCACATATTGAAGTTGCTCATAATAAGGACAATCGTAAAAGGTTTCTCCGGTGCATAAGCGTTGGGTTTGCCATCCGACTTTCCAAATATCGCTTAATACAGGATCATCGCATTGAAACGATGCTTTTTCCTGAAAGGGGTAACCGGTAAAAATGCTATGAAAATTGTTTATTATTAAAGGTTCGTCCTTTGTTTCAACTTCCATTTCAACATACCTGAACGTTCGAAACCAAAGAGTTTGATAAGATTGATTTAATTCTCCGTTTGAAATAATCTCATCCTGATATCCAAAAATATGTTTCCCATCTATAACATCTCGGTTTCCTTTCTCATTCTTATCGTCAAACAAACTCTCTGCATATGTGAGTTTTATTTCACTATTTTTTCCATTTCTGTATTCAAGCACAGGGTATGCATTGGTCAATTTGCCCTGATCAAACAATATTTTAACTTTTTTATTGGCCGGAATATTTATAGTACCAACTCCAGATAGAAATTTATCAGATATATTCGGCAAATCACTTCTACGGATTTTGGCAAAATATTGCGGAGTTAATTCCATTTGTGGAATATTGCGTGGCAATAGCAGGTGGCTTTCTGGACAACCATATTCTTTTAGGCATATTAACGGAAGACCTGATTGAATTTCATTTGCATTTTTCCAACTAGATATATCGAAATCTTTATTCAACCAACCCCATGGATGTTCACACCCATTAAATTTTTCGCCTGGACCTACCTCATGTAAATTAACTTCTAATAGTTCGTACGCTGTATCTTTTAAAACTGACCAACTTTTATCTGAATTAATTTTATTTTCAAAATCAGAATTTCCTTGAATAATAAAACTTGTTCTATCAGAGAACTGTGCATGTGGTCGCAGGTATGAAAAATTCCAGACCACAGCCCCAATTATATTTTGACCCTTGCTTAAATAAGGAGCTATATCAATTGTTTCAAAACGCCATTTCAATAAATCACCTCGTGCCGGACCATTGCATACATATTGACCATTTATATACAATTTGTATCTATTGTCTGCCGAAACATGAACAATAAACTGTTTTGGGATACTATCAAACTGAAAAGATTTACGAAAAAGATAAACACCATATTCTTTACCCGAAATTCCCGGGTAGGTTATCCATTTGGCCGGCCATGTTTCATGCAGCAATTTGGGATTGATTTGGGTTGATTGCTGTGCATATACTTCCATATTTACAAAAGCAACAATAACAAACAAAAAATTAACTATTAGTTTCATTTTATAGAAAAAATTTAATATATTTTGCGACATGTCAATTGACTAATAAAATTTATTTAGGTACATTAAATAGATTTTATTTGTTCAAAAAACTTATTATTCTAACTCGTTTAACCACAAAGTAAGTTCAGATAAAATTTCTTCCTGATATTTGTAGTGATAATTAAAGTCCCAGCCGTGACCACCTTTTGGATAAATATGCAAAGTAGCATACACATTATTGTCTATTAATGCCTGGAAAAAATTTATTCCATTTGCCGGTGGTACGACTTTGTCATCAGCAGCAAATACCACAAAAGCAGGTGGTGTGTCTTTGGTAACCTGTTTTTCGTTTGAATATAAATTCTCCAATTCTTTGCTTGCATCTTTTCCTAAGAAATTATCATGTGAACCCATATGTGTATATGTTTTATCCATTGTTATAACCGGATAAAACAGGAGCTGGAACTTTGGCTTTAGAGAAGATTGTGTGTGCGTTGAAAAAGTCGAAGCCAAGTGCCCTCCAGCCGAAAAACCCATTATTCCAATATCATCCGGATTGATACTCCACACCTTTGCACTATCTTTTATCATTTTAAATGCTGCTTCTGTATCAGATAGAGGAAGATTGTAGTTTCCTTTGGGAATTCTGTATTTTAGTACTATGGTTACTATGCCCAACTTCTTAAAATAATTTGCCCAATCGGATCCTTCATAACCTGAAGTAACCATGCTGTAACCTCCACCCGGACAGATTACGACTGCCCGTCCCGTGCCCTTTTCTTTTGTTGGTTGAAAGACTTGTATACAAGGGCTATAAATGTCATCGAAGGATTTGGAAGTGGGAACTTCAGCTATCACCTTTTTAGTCAACAAATCGACAATTAAGGACGATGAATGATTTTGAGCACTCAATAAGCTACTTATTATCAATCCTAAAGCTAATAATATACGTTTTTGTCTTTTCATAGTTGCTTTCATATATGAGAACAAATTAACAGGAATCTAGACAGATAATTAAATCTAAACAATTACTTTTAAAATTAATTTAATTTAAGGTTAAAAAATAAAAACATATAAGAAATTATGATTGATTGAAAATCGAATTAGGTTGCATTAATCGGATAAATTAATTGTGTTGCCTCATTTTACGGTTATCTCCAACGTTTGTTGAATGTTTTGTGAAGATTCACCAATTAATAATTTGTATTTTCCTTGATCAGTTAACCACTTTTTTTGTTCCACGTTATAATACTTGAACGCTTCCGGGGATAACATAAGATGAACTTCCTTTGTTTCGCCGGGTTGTATTAACACTTTTGAGAATGCTTTCAATTGTTTTTCAGGCATGTCAATTTTGTTATTTCTATCGCTGACATATAATTGGACTACTTCTTTTCCTGCCATCTTTCCGGTGTTTTTAATTAAAACTTTGATGTCAAAATTGTTTTCACTTACTAACTTGGCAGAAGCTTTAACCATAGAAAAAGTTGAATAAGACAAACCATAACCAAAAGGAAAACGTGGTATTAATTTATTTTTATCAATAAAACGATAACCTACATAAATGCCCTCTTCATAGTTAATTTTCGGGATTACATTCATATAATTTTTAAAAGCAGGTGCTTGTGCAGAATCTGCAATAAAAGTGAAAGGTAATTTACCTGATGGATTAACGTCACCAAACAAGATTGAAGCAAGTGCATTACCGCCTTCGTGTCCGGGATAATATGCCATAACCAACCCTTTGACCTTTGATTCCCACTGACTCATGAATACAGGAGTACCACTATTGATAACAACTACAGTATTTGGATTAACTGCAGTAACAGCATTTATCAAATCTTCCTGAAATCCCGGAAGAGTTAAACCTTCATCTTTATCGTAGCCTTCAGTCTCAAACATTTGATCCCAACCAACACAAATTACGGCAATATCCGATTTTCTTGCTAAGTCAACTGCTTCTTGAATTCGTTCGGGATGCTTGTTTGTTTTTACCGGTGGAATCCAACCAAGAATTGCCTGACCTCCGGTTTCCGGCACAAAAACTTCAAGCCTAAGTGCATATTTCCGACCTTTTTCAAAATACCTACACATGGAGAGTGGAGTAGCATCTAAACGCCCCATTCGATTGATGGCAGGCTCATCGTCGAGGTAAGCCATTCCATCATTTCTTGTTTGGAATTGCAGAATATACCAACCTGAATATTCAGGAATTACAAAACCTGTCCAACGAACCGAATAGCATTTACGAGCCATTCCGGGTGCCGGAGCCTGATCTTGCCATGTGAAGTTGATGGTAGTATCGATGCCCGAATAAACAGGTTTACCGGAGAGCGTTGCATTATTAAAGTATTCAGCTTTGAGTCCCTGAGTTTTTCCGTCAGGTTGAAGAAAAAAGGACTGAGAAATTGGATTTATCATATCATACACCAAAGTATCTCCAAGAGCATATTGTACATTTATTTCTTTTCCTGCAGCAATTCGAATCCCGTCGAGTGGCGATACTTTATAAAATGGTTCGGTATATGAGCTTCCACCTCCACCCGAGCGTAGCTCAGATGCATTAGGGCCAATAACTGCTATCGATTTTATTTTATCACGATGAAAAGGTAAAATATTGTTTTCATTTTTTAACAAAGTAATGCCATCCTCTGCCAAAGTTCGTACAAAATTATTTGTTGATTTTGAGTTTAAAACCGATGAATCCACACGAACAGGGCTAAACAATCCGGCCGCAAATCGCACATAAAGATTTCTTCTGGCTTTATCATAAATTTGCTCACGCGTAATAAGTCCGGCATTCATATATTTCATTATAGAATCCTTTGAAAAGAAATTTGGTAAGGCCATTTCAATATCCAAGCCAGCTTTTACCGGCCCAACGGTGCTATAAACTGAACCCCAATCAGAAACCACGATTCCTTTAAATCCCCAATCTTTTTTTAAAATATCATTCAGAAGATATTCATTTTCAGAGGCATGAACACCCCTTATTTTATTGTAAGATGACATTATTCCCAATGCCCCGGCTTCTTGAACAGCTGCTTTAAAAGCCGGCAAATATATCTCATGCAAAGCCCTTTCATCAACTTCCACATCACTTTGATGACGATTCCAGTCATTATTGTTTAATGCAAAATGCTTTACAGTAGGAACTACATGTTCACTTTGCAACCCTTTAACCACAGCTACAGCCATTCGTGAGGCAAGCCAGGGATCCTCGCTATAACTTTCAAAATTTCGCCCTCCTGTTGGTACTCGTTGGATATTCACACATGGTCCAAGTAACGTATTTCTTCCCTGAGCATACGTACATTTACCCATTAGTTGAGCAGCTTGAAAAACAGCTGTTGTATCCCATGTTGCAGCCAGACAAACACCAACCGGGAATGCAGGGGCTTTGCCCCAATGAGGGCCAAATGGACCATCTGTCATTTTTAAAGCAGGTATACCAAGTCTTGGGATACCGGGCGCCTCCATTCCATCACAGCCGCTGATTAGATTTATGCAATCGTCTAAATTTAATTTTTTAAGTACAGAATCAGCTTGTTCACTAAATCGATCACTGGTCTGACTTTTTACGGGATTATTCGAATACAATGTTATCATTACAATAACAGTTGTTCTAAGGATTGATTTTAAATGCATGATTTTTTTTTTAAATATCTTATTTTACTATTATTTAATCGATTCTATTAGCACATGACTCCCTTTCAGCCAGGGAGATGTAAACGTCACTTTAATTTTGCCCTCTTCACCTGTTGCTTGAATATAAGCCAATAGCCGCCCATGATAAACCCGTTGTACATTGTCGGAGTAATTTCCCATATCGGTGTTATTACTTGCTTCCAATCCTAACAATTTTGCCGGGCCTTCGATAGTACAAGTCAACTCTGCATCCGAAATCATTACCGGAGTTCCATTCTCATCAACAACCTGTACAACAACCTGAGCCAATCCCTTATCTTTTTTTATAGTTGAAAGGTCAGATTCAATAGTTATGGCATAGGGCCTTTCCGACGATTGAATTACATTTTGACAAATTGGTTGATTGTCCGTGTTCAGACCTTCTACTTCCAGTTTCCCTTTCTGATAAGCAATATCCCAGTAAATAATTCCTGTGGTATCATCTAACCCTTTTACCTCACCAACCTGTTTACCATTAAGCAGTAGTTTGGATTTGGGAGCATTGGTGTAACAAACAACGCGAATGAACTGATCTTCGGAATAATTCCAAATCGGTCCTGCATCCATCGATAAATAATCCTTATCAGCTGGTTGAGGATAAGTCCCTATATAAGTAACCGGTTTTGTACTCCACAGTGCCTGACGAAATCTTCCGCGGGGTTTTATAAATCCCCCAAAGTCGAGTAAACCGGAATTAAAACCACGCGAGGGCCATTCAACCGATTCTCCTAGGTAATCGATTCCTGTCCAAATAAATTGTCCAAAAATAGTGTTATTGTCTCTTACTGCTTTCCACGCTTCCATTGAATGTCCATTTTCACTCCCAAAAATTACTCGTTTTGGATATTTGGCATGATCCGATGCATATCGGTTTTCAGTATAATTATATCCGGTAATATCGAGCGCAAAAGGATATTCCGTTTCGTTTGACATTACTACGCCGGCTAATGCTGCAGTAACGGGTCGAGACGTATCAAAAGTTCTTACAACTGCGGACAATCGTTTTGCAATACCACCTAATCTTTCTGCATTGGGATGATCTGCTAAATAGCCACCCGGTACAGGTTGATCCAAAATAGGATGAGTATATGGGTCGTTTGGATAATCAACTTCATTGCCAATACTCCACATAATAATGGATGCATGATTTCGGTCACGTAAAATCATATCAGAAAGATCTCTATCACTCCATTCGTTAAAAAAGGAAGCTGATCCCTGATATTCTGGGATACCAGTGTTCCAGCCGGTTACCCACTTTCGTTTTGGAAATTCCCATTCGTCAAATGCTTCATCCATTACAAGCAAACCCAATTCGTCGCACAAATCGTAAACATCTGTAGCCTGAGGATTATGGCTCATTCTGATAGCATTACAACCTAATTCCTTGAGTGTTAACAACCTCCTTTTCCAGACTTCCCGGGGAACTGCTGAACCCAAACAACCTGCATCATGATGAATACAAACTCCCTTGACTTTGGTATTAATACCATTTAAAGCAAATCCGTTATTCGCATCAAATGTAAGTGTTCGAAGTCCGATTTTTTGCTCGCTCTGGTCTATGGTTTTATTATTATTTTTTACCAGGGTTTTAAGTGTATAAAGAGACGGTTGCTCCAACGACCAACACTTGGGGTTGGAAAACGATAGCTTTTGCTTTAAAGCCGTTTTAAGATTAGCTCCTATATTAAGTTTGCTTGAACTGGTGGCAACAACTTTACCTGAAACAGGATCAATAATTTCGTGAAAAATCTCCACCAATGAACCAACCGACGAGGTATTGTTTAGTGTTGTTTCTACAGAGATCTCCGCCTTTTTATTGGTAATGTTTGCTGCTTTAAAATAAACTCCCCACAGATCTATATGAACCGGAGATGCATAAACTAAAAAAACATCGCGGTAAATACCTGAACCGGTGTACCATCGAGAGTCTCGTTCCTGTGAATGATCTACCCGAATTGAAAGAACATTTTCTTGTCCAAATTTTAAAAAGGGAGTCAAATCATACATAAATGAGATATAACCATTTGGACGTTTCCCAACTGAATTGCCATTGATAAAAACCTCGCTGTGCTTATATATACCGTCAAAATAAATATAGATTTTTTGGTCTTTTTCACTTACAGGCACAGTAAATGTTTTTCTATACCAACCAATACCACCAGGCAGATAACCTGTACAACTTGCTCTGTCAGGGCTATATAATCCCTTCACACTCCAATCGTGAGGAAGGTTAATTTGTTGCCAGTTAGAATCATCTAGACCTGGATTTGCCCCTCCTTTTACATCTGAAAGAATAAATCTCCAATGATCGTTAAACAAGATTTCTTTCCCAAATTGAGGCTTTGCTTGAATTGCATTTATTATTAATAATGCTAGTGTCCCAATAATTAGTTTTAGCTTCATGATTATTTATTTAACGAAAACACTTTCCCATGTTTATTCCCCATTTGAAATTCGAGAGTTCCACCGTCAAGTATTTGTTGGTGCGTAATATATCCTCTGTCATCCTCTTTGCCATTCAACAATACTTTTTCAATATAAATATTTTGATCAGATAGATTTCTGGCAATAACCGTAAATACTTTTTTATTAGGTAAATTGATAGAAACCTCACTAAACATAGGAGTTCCAAACACATATTTTCCATCAGCAGGATTAACAGGATAAAATCCTAAGGCACTGAACACATACCATGCTGACATTTGTCCCATATCTTCATTTCCACAAAGACCATCCGGTTTATTTGAATAAAGGGTTGTCATTATTTGATGAACTTTTTCCTGAGTTTTCCAGGGAGTTCCGCCATAATTATAAAGATAAGCTACATGATGACTCGGTTCATTTCCTTGTGCATATTGACCTATTAATCCACTGACATCAATTGGCGTATTTTTATCGAGTTTAGAATTCACTGAAAATAAAGAATCCAGTTTGGTTACAAACTTTGTTTTGCCACCCATACCACTTACGAGAAATGGTACATTCTGGGGAACAAACCAAGTATATTGCCAGGAATTTCCTTCAATAAAATCACTAGTTGCATTAACTGCATTATACGGGTCAAAATCAGTTCTAAAATTTCCTTTTGAATCTTTTCCACGCATAAAACCAGTCGAAGGATCAAACAGATTTTTAAATGCCTCACCTCGTTTAGAAAAGTATTTAAAATCTTCCATTTTACCCATCTTTTTTGCCATCAAGGCAATACAATAATCATCAAAGGAATATTCCAATGTTCTTGACACAGAGAAAGTTGGAGCTAGATCTCGTGGAATATAATTGTAACCTTTCAGGTATTGTATATCAAAATCATTTTGCATGGCACTCTTTTTCATAGCGTCGAAGGCCTTTTCAGCGTCAAACCCACCAATACCTTTCAGATAAGCATCTACGATTACCGGAACCGAATGGTATCCGATCATACAGTTGGTTTCGCTGTTGCACAAAGGCCAGATTGGCAACAAACCGTATTGATCGTATTGCACCAACATCGAATTAATAATATCGGTCACTTTTGTTGGAGAAATTAGAGTATACAATGGGTTTGCTGCACGAAAAGTATCCCAAAGCGACAAACCGGTGGTCATCGTAAAGTCTTTCACTTTGTGAATTTTATGGTCAAAACCCATATAGCGTTTATCCACATCACTGGCTGTAAATGGAGCCAAACAGGCATGATAAACTGCCGTGTAAAAAGTTTCTTTATTGGCCTGATTCGTATCATTTACATCAAATGTCTGAAGCATTTTATTCCAATCCTGATCAGCTTTCTTCACGACCCGATCGAAATCCCAGTCAGGTATTTCTGCATCTACATTTTTAAGGGCTCCTTCAACATCAACTCCTGAAATTCCAACCTTTACAAGTAAAGGTTTTTGTTTCTGAATGTCAAAAACCAGATTGGTTTTTAAGACCTTCCCTTGCACTTCTTTTACGTTGTCAATGATCTTTCCGTCTACAAAGAAGGATGCATTCCGGATAGGTTGTGATAATCTGGCAGCAAAAAAGACTTTATGCTCAACCCAATATTTTTCACCGTTTTCGCCCCATCCCTTCGAACGATGGTAACCTACAATTAATGTGTCATTCACAATTTTCAAAGAACCCTCGAGGATTGAATCGGTTTTAAAACTGTGTGCTAAATCAATTAGGAGGTTGGCCGGCTCATCCTTGCTAAAGGTATAGCGATGAAAACCTGCTCGTTGAGTCGCGGTCAGTTCCGCTTTAATCTGATAATCATCGAGCAATACAGAATAATATCCTGCTTTTGCAATTTCATTTTTATGTGAAAAACGAGATCGATATCCACTATCAGGGTTCTCACGAGTCCCCGGATTAAATTTAACTTCACCAATTGTTGGCATTACTAAGACATCAAGCAATTCACTGCGGCCCGTTCCGCTTAAATGGGTATGACTAAATCCCATTATACTGCTGTCGGAATAATGGTATCCTGAACACCAGTCCCATCCTACATTGTATGTATCAGGACTTAGTTGAACCATTCCAAACGGTACTGTTGCTCCGGGAAAAGTATGCCCATGACCAGAAGTACCAATCATCGGGTTTACGTAACTGGTCAAAGAAATCGTTTTGCGTTTATTACAACTAAATAAAACGATAGTTATAAGAATGAGTATTTTAATGTTAAATTTCATAGCGTCGAATATTTGAGTTAATTGTTGACTTTACTGATATAACTTTCCATTATTGAATACATCTTTTTTTTTTGAATTCTTTCAAGTTTTCAATTTTATAGGGTGAAGAATTATTTCCTGTAAAAAAGTTGATTTGTTCAAGTATCAGTGAATTTCCATTGTTACAATTTAGAATTGGAGATTCGTCCTTTTTATGAAAAGTAACATTTTTCAATTCAATCTTTCCAAAATTCATGGCATTGAAAAGAGCCGGTGATAAAAGCTTTGCATCTTCAAATAAATCGCCTTTATAGCTGGCACCCTCACGAAATTTAAACTCTGAATTTTCAACTTTCAATTTGAATTTTTTATCCAGATCGCCAATAATATTAAACCCTCCCAGTATCCCGTTGGCTGTAACATGATCAAATTTAATAGTAGTGAGAGGTTGTCCTGTTTGCCACAATCCATCCTTAAAATTATATACAAAAAAATGATCGACATTTTCAACTGTTACATTTTCAATCAACCAATTTCCACTCACTAACTTTGGATTTTCATCTTTTGGAGAAAAATAGACAAAAGCTGCGAGCATATTGTTGCGTTTCTGTATTTTATGCACCGATTCACCCGGCCCCCATAATTGACAATTTTTTACAGTAAAATTGAGACATCCCATTCGAAAACCATTACATGAAGTATTTATTTTGCAATTTGTGATAAAAAAGTCACGGTTATCGTTTCCAGCAAAGGCATCGTCTCCTGTTCTAAAGTCACATCCAGTCACCTTGAAATTAGTACAGAATCGTGTATGAAGTCCATCGTGCCCACCACGAATAGAAACTTTATCAACAACTCCTTTTGAACAATAGCGGCAGTTAATAGCCCAGTTTGCTGAATTTTTGATTGTAAAATCCTTAAAAGAAATGTTTTTACAGTTAATCAATCGAATACAATGTGGTCCGCGAAATCCTTCCTCTCCAGTTGGATTGATGCAATTAACTCCGTCTATAACACCTTCACCACAAATGCTAATATCTGAAAGTTGATTTCCGTAAATAAAAGCATCATTCTCATAATCCTTATAGTTCTCACTTCCCTGAAGAATGACACCTTTCTCGAACTGCAGGGAAACACGACTCTTTAACTGAATGGAGCCAGAAATATATTTTCCAGATGAAAAAACGACACTTCCTCCTCCGGTTTTTGCACATGAATCAATTGCAGACTGGATTATTTGAGTCATTAATCCTGTTTGATTAGGTGATAATATTAACCTTGTTTTTTCAAGGTTTGGACATTTCATTCCAATGAAACATACTGCGACTAATAACATTGTAATTGGAACTACAATCTGATGACTATTCTTCCATAATTTATTTATAAATCCTACCTTACTATTTTTGCGTCTCATACCAATTATTTTTCAAATCCAAATTCTACTTCATTAGCCCAATGTTCTTTCCATGAAGCATGAAAAGCGCGGGCATTTCTTTTCGATACACTTCGTTCCCGGGCAAGCTCCATGCAATTTCCCATATTTCCGTCATCGTTTATCCTGAATGAGAATTTGATAGTTTTACCGGCATCAAGCGCTTTTTTTACATCGGGTAATTCACTCCAGGGAATGGCACACTCCGTAATACGTGTGTTTCCTTCATGTGTTATCGCCAACTTTCCATTTTTTACAGATCCATCGAAAGGAGATTTAGGCTGACGCGGATAAAAATGCTTTTCTGGCATTCCCGGTACCAACAATCGCCATATTTCGGTTCCTCCGCCATATTCTGGTGCAACCTGATTGAGGGCATATTCGTAATCTGTACACTTATAACCAACATACTTTGGCATAGTGCCTTTAGGTGTAGAGCCATAGCCATCTTCACCGATTGGAATTACATTAAATGCAATTTGTATGTTATCGGTAGCAAAACCCATCCCTGTACTATTGTCAGGTAATACAGGATCTTTACGGTACGAAAAATGACGGACCCCATCAGGCCATTGTAAGGGAGTCAGCACATTATTATCTGTTGCTTTCGCTTTAATACCATCAGGCAGACTTGGATTGCTGCCAAAAACCCAAAATCCATCTTTTCCATAAACGCCCTTCCAATTGCCTTTGGTGTCAAAATCTTTCTTTATCGGAAATGCGGAGCTTGAGCCAGATGCTGCATTTTGTGTTTTATCAAAGAAAACACCGGCCAGTTTTACATTGTACCACCAATTACCTTTAAAAGTAACCCTGATATTTCCTGAAAGCTCATAAACCAAGTAGCATCCGTCCCAGAATTTATCACAGTAGTCATTAGTAATCAAAGCATTACTATTTAAATCCCAGAATTCTACTTCCGTATTATAAGTATCTAAATTAGGCAGGTAGAAAGCAACTTGCGTAGTTTTATTGGTGGGAAGATTCAAATCAATTCCTATTCCAATATTGTTCTCATCAGGTTCCCAATAATGCATCAATCGACCTGTTTCAGTTGGATTTTGCAATGCAGACAAGTCATTTTCAGCAACGTTTCTTTTTCCATCTTTCTTTTTGAAAGACAAATTAAAATCGGGCTTATAAGCCAATTCCGGATAGAAAAAGTCATCATCATTCCTGGTTTCGAAACGATAGGTCCCAGCATTCGGTGTATTATCGGCCACTTTTGCAGCAAAATAAAAATAGTTATTGTCGTATGCCAGATAGCCACTTGCCAAACCTTCAGCCTTGGTATCGAACTGTTTAAAGGGATACCAGGCGGCTTCGGTAATAGTAAGACTTGATTTCCCTGCAGAGATTGTTTGTGGAATACAAGTATTCCAATCGTCCAGTTTACCATCTATTTTAGGCGTCAGTCTCGAAATCAGATTTACATGCATCAACTCGTGGTGATAAGCTTTACCGTCTTTTCCTGCATCAAAAACCACATCAAGCGGATAAGAATTATCGGGTGTTGAATTTCCCTGGGATACTTGAATCCTAACCGTTTTTGTTTCATTTGGTTTTAGAGTAACCTTCTCAGTCGTATTAAGTGTCAGCTCGCCTAATTTAACAGAAAGAGTTCCGGTTAAAGGGCGATTAAGAATATTAGTGAGGTTAAGCGCCATCACTGGTTTATCCTCAATTCTGCCAACCATATCTTTTGCGATTATTTCAACAGGCTCATAACCTTCAATTTTTCCCTTCTTTAATTCTGAAGTTAAGCGTGCAAAGGACCCTTTTGAACCGTCAGTACGTAAAAAATAACCTTGAAACGAAAGGGGAATCTCAATTTTATTGTTTTTTGAAGCGACCTGATTTCCATAAAAATCATATAAGGAGAATGAGGGATCAGCCTTGATAGTCATTTTCCCTCCAGTCAAGGCATGAGATACTCCACCGAAAAGCACATTTTCTGCTCCAAAAGCTTCACCAATATCACCAATTACGACCACTGTTCCATCATCTGGTTTATTTTGATAGCCGTCGAAACACATAATCCACGGAAGTCCATTTTTGAAAAGTAATTCATTAAAGTTACGTTCGCCAATCATGTGTTGTATAGCTCCCATAGCAGCTGCCGGAGACCATACATTTGGAACAGCATCAATCTCTTTGGTTCCTTCAACAGTCCGAATTCGTTGTTTCGCTCCTTCGCCGGTATGTGGTCGGGAAATCATATATCCACCGAATATTCCCATTGAACGATCATATCCTGCCGAGCGATTCGTTGCTACTACAGTTGCTAATCGATCGTCCGTATTTCCGACCCAACTTTCAGTATCCCATATCTGAACCCGACCTTTATAGTCTTTCCGGTTGTTCCACTGTGGATAAAGACAAGGTGATTCCATTCCCTGATAGTGAATGGAAAGAAAATCGAAGATTGGTAGAAACTTCATACTTCCATCACTGAATAACTTATCCCATGCATTAGAATTAGAGTCACAGCCACCAATTAACACATCAGTCCCTTCTTTGCGCGCTTCCAGAACACCATTTGCCATCGAAGTATAAATCTCACGAAAACGAAGCATGTCGGATTGCCAGCCTGAAATAGACGTTCCTTCCCAGGGTTCGTTCCAAAGACTGACGGCGGTGACACAACCATTTGGCCAACCATCTTTGACACAAATATTTTTTACGAATTGCTGAAAATCTTTATCCAATTCTGGCAGCCAGACGTAATCCTGTTTTGTTTTCAGAAAAACATTTTTTTCATCAAGAAGAGGGCGAGGATTACCTAGCGGAATCAAAGTAGGCCCCTCCATAAACATCAACAAGACTGTGATGTTTTTATCCTTATACTCTTTTAGCTTCTTATTAAGCTTCTCCATTTCATAAACATAATCCCTGCTAGTAGTTGGAATGTATGAGATTCCCATGCGAATGGCCTGAACACCAATGCGACTAAGAAAATCTGCTCCAATATCGTCCAATGATTGTTTGGGATACTGTATCGCTACTGGATTAGCTTTGAAAGTACGAACCACTGAGGTTACGAATCGTCTTCCATGCTTACCCATATCTAATACAAGGGCATAACCTCCGAAAGTTTCAGGTAAATTTGGTTCAACCTCTATGTTTACAAACCCATTGGGAGCAATATCAATTTTAACAGGAATAGATTGTACATCAGCTATTTTATACATTTCAGGTAACCAAATATCATTAGGGATACCTTTCGATCCGTATTGAATGATTTCAATCCTGGCATTCTCAGAAATTAATTCATTCGTATTGTTTAGTATTTGAAAAGTAAATTTTGCCTTTTCACCAGGCCAAAGCGTATTTGCAGAGGCAGAAGATCGAATGCAGTACACATCGAAATCATAAAATCGCTGATTGTTTTTTACATCCAACGTTTTTTCAAAATTGAGCCAGTCTACAGGATCTTTCATCTGTGCACCGATTTCCTGGAAAATGGATATTAAAAAGAAGAATAATATTGCAGATTTAAATTTCATTTTAGAGTTTTTTCTATTTTAGTTTTTATAATTTATTTCTTTACGAACGAGCATTGGGAGCTCCTTCATTCTGGAAATTAAATTTATTTTTTCTGGAATAGATATTAAGTACCAAGTTTCATCATAACATAATGTTTCTCCTGGTTGTAATAGCTGGTAATTACCATGATTTTCCAGTTCAATATAGCTTTTATTTTCTTTCACATAAATCTCTACTTCACCTTGTTGTGGAGAATAATTTTCAGGCTTTGTATCCGGAAACTGCTTAATAAACAAGAGCCCGTTATATGCATTTGCAAGCCATCCTTGCTCGGCTGTTGAAAATAATTTTTGATGTTCCTTCATTGGAGTTTTATCTATCTGAATCCAATTGATTCCTTCTTTCCGATTATCAAGCTTCAAATTAGAATCCGGAACATTACCTTCACCTCCATCTGGGAAAAATATTAATCCGCCGCAGGGAACACGGGTAACAACCCATGCTCCTACTGATTTTGTTGAAGTTGATACATTACGAATAACATATTTTATATGAATACTTTTATTTTTATTTACTTCCCAACTTTTCTCAAATTGAAATCCACTTTTAGTATCGGACTTACTAATCATTTTCAAGCCTTTGCCAAATGCCTCCACATCATAATCCTGATTATCCAACACATCATAAGGAGGCCAGCCCCAATCGCTCTGAGGTGCAGTCCAAAGTGTAGAACCGAAGTTTTCATTTTCATCTGATTGAGTCAGCATTTCTTTTCCACCATAACTATAAGAAATAATTCGTCCTCCTTTCGTTGAAATTCTCATCACTGTTTTACCAGATTTGAGTTCGAAAATAGACTTTTGTATATTTTGAACTGACGATGATTTCTTAGCTGCAAAAGCAGAAAAAAATAGTAAAAGGAAAATTGAAAACAAATATAATATTCTATTCATCTATTTTTATATAGTTAATTTACGGAAAAACAATTCTTTGTTTTTTTATTTTTATTTCTTTTTCAGCTTAGATAAATCTTTCCTTCTATCTTTTTTATTATGCACCATAACATAAAAGACCCGCGTCAGCTGGATTCTAATTCGTCTTACAATATCACCTTAAAAGTCTTCTCTCGGGTGCTCACTAAATAAATTGCATCTCTGTTGACAGCTATATTTAACTTTTCCCCTTTCGACGTAACGTTTAGGATTTGTTTTCCATTTACTGTATATATTCTCACAGTTTCTCCTTCAGAGGTTCCTTCCACTATTATTTCTGAATTTGTACTATAAACCTTTACCCGGTTACATATAACTTCATGGCTTTCAGAGAAGGTTGTTTCAGATAATAAAAAAAACGAACTCCAATTATTAGCTGTTTGATATTTTAAACTTGAACCGGTAGGAATCTCCAGAGTACATGTTTCTTTGTTTACATTCCCAAAAGTATTGGTATAAATGGTAGGAGGCGTGGTACACGGTACCGATATTTTTGTAAGCCCTGTACAATTAATGAAAGCACCACTACCTATCGAAGTCATGTTTTTACTGAAAGTAAGCTGGGTAAGACTACTACAACTGGCAAAAGCTAGCGTGTAAACAGTTGTGATGGCATCGGGTAAGATTAAAGTGCCGGAGAGTCCACTACAATGATAAAAAGATTTTGATCCAATGGAAGCTACAGAATTAGGTATAGTGAGCGTACCGGTAAATCCAGAACAATCGAAAAAGGCACTTTTTCCTATAGAAGTGACAGCATTGGGGATGGTTAAAGTCCCTGTGAAACCGCAACCGCTAAAAGCGTTATCCCCTATTGAAGTGACCCCATTAGGTAGGGTCAAAGTTCCCGACAAACCCGATAGTCCACTGAAAGCAGAACTTTCAATCGTTGTAACTCCCGATGGCACAGTCAAACTGCCTGTTAAAGAACTGCATCCCGAAAATGCAGCACCACCTATTGAAGTAACAGCGGCCGGTAAGGGTATAGAACCTGACAAAGATACACAACCTGAAAACGCATTATCGCCAATTGTTTGTAATGAAGCGGGTAATGCAACGGATGTAAGCACTGTTTTATCTTGAAAAGCATTAGACGGAAGTGCGTTACCTGTAAGAGTAGCACCCGACATGTCTATCAGCGTTAAAGCCGTCATATTGGTTTTCATTTGTCCAATATCTACAGAGTTCAGGTTGCCGGTAACGGTTAAGTGAGAGATACTCGAAAGAGGTGAGTAACCTGCCGTTATCAGTGCCGATGCCAGACTGCCTGCTGTTGGGTTGTTTATCGTTACACGTCTTTCGGTGGCAATAAGATATGCACTCCAATCCGATGCGGCTTGATAAGCCGTTAATCCTGAAGCCGGCGCATAGACGATAGAGATCCCGTAAAAAGCATCGTAACCTATTGTAGGTGGTATTGGGTTTAAACTATTGGTAATTTTCATACTATTGAAAGCAAAAGCATCATCTCCTATCGAAGTGACCGAACTGCCGATGGTTAAAGTCCCTGTAAAGCCAATGCAAGATTCAAAAGCAAAATCCCCTATAAAAGTGACCGCATTAGGGATGGTTAAACTCGCTGTAAAGCCACTGCAATCGTAAAAAGCGTAATCTCCTATCAAAGTAACTGTGCTGCCTAAGGTCAAAGTCCCTGTGAAGCCGCTGCAATATTCAAAAGCACCAGACCCTATTGAAGTGACAGAATTTGGGATGACTAAAGACCCTGTGAAGCCTGTACAATGTGCAAAAGCATAATCACCTATCGAAGTGACAGCACTCCCTAAGGTTAAAGTCCCTTTAAAGCCACTGCAATCGGAAAAAGCAGACCTTCCTATCGAAGTGACCGCATTGTCTATGGTTAAAGCCCCTGTAAAGCCGCTGCAATTGGAAAAAGCCACAACACCTATCGAAGTGACCGCACTACCTATGGTTAAAGTTCCGGTGAAGCCTTTGCAACCACCAAAAGCACCATCCCCTATCGAAGTGACTGAACTGCCTATAGTTAAATCCCCTTTAAAACCAATGCAAGTTTCAAAAGCATAATCACCTATCGAAGTGACTGCATCGGGGATTATTAAATTTCCTGTGAAGCCGTAGCAATACCTAAAAGTATAACTTCCTATCGAAGTAACTGTATTGGGGATGGTTAAAGCCCCTGTCAAGCCTCTACAAGATTCAAAAGCAAAATCACCTATCGAAGTGACAGCAGTGCCTATGGTCAAAGTTCCTGTAAAGCCAGTGCAACGGTAAAAAGCTTCATCACCTATCGAAGTTACCGCATTGGGGATGGTTAAAGAACCGGTGAAACCGGTGCAAAATGCAAAAGCCGCTTCACCAATCGAAGTAATCGAAATTGGCAAAGTAATGTTTTCGAGTGATGTTTTGCCAGTAGACGGATACGTGAAATTATTACAAAATGAATATTGAGGCATTTCGTTGGCAGGATAGGTGATTGTCGAAGGGTTTGTACCTTCACTACCAGTATATGCCTTAATGGAAACAGCACTTATATCCAACACAGCTAGCAATGGCATACTATCACGCATAGTTAATAAATCTCGTGCATCAATATCTCCCGTAACGGTAAGGTTGGTCACTGTTGTTAAATATGAACTTGCTAATGTAGATAATGTGCCCGCTGTGGTTACATTTACAGTTTTAGATACTTGCGCTACTGCCACATTTGTGATCAATACCAGAAGCAAAATATATAAAAACTTATTCATAAACATTTATTTAAAATAAATACTGAAAACCAGATATCTCGATTAATATATGCTTTGATATTTAAATTACTTTACCTTTATATTACACTTTCAAATGTAACTATTCATATAATTATCACACATTTATACTTAACAAATTCTCTGGAAATTATGGTTTTTGTAATCAGTGAAAATTGACTTCCAGAATTAACCTGAAATTTCCCAGCTTTACCTGACATTATTATATTTAATTTAAATTCCTAAATAATAATTATTTAGCTTTAATACTAAATAATGAATTAATCAAAAAACTTTAGCCTTCAGAAGGATTTACCTGATAAAAGCCTTGAAATTAAAATAAACCAAAAAATTCAGTTAAGCTAAGTTATCCGTTTTTTAAATCAAGTCACAAACTTGATTCGATAAGTCGTCAATAACAATGTATTCATATCCGGCATCTTTAAATCCATTTGAAATAAAAGCATCAGTTGTTTCTTTAATCAGCTTTTCATTAACATCACCACCAAATTTATTCCAGCTATTCCACCCCATTGGAGGTGTAGGAACTAAATTTGACGTTTTCAGCGCAGCTAATGTGAGTAATATATTGACTCATTAGATATTTCTATATTAAATCTAGTTCAATTTTTACTTTATGTTCATATCAATACAACAAACAGAGTATTAATTCACTTTACCAATACATTAAACTCATTTCTTATGTCAACAGAGGAACTTCCAACCAATATTTTAAATTCTCCAGGTTCAATTACCCAGTTATGTTTTGCCGGATCATAGAATGAAAAGGCTTCTTTCTCTAATTCGAATTGAAGAGTTTTGGTTTCACCTTTTTTCAGAAAAACCTTATCAAATGCTTTTAACTCTTTAATCGGACGTGGCAATGAGGATATTAAATCGGACACATACACCTGAACAGCTTCAGCGCCATCAACTTTTCCAGTATTTGTAATATCAACAGAGAATTTTAATTTATCTCCGGCTTGAATCGTTTTTACCGGAACTTTCACATTCCCATATCCAAAAGTGGTATAGGATAAACCGTAGCCAAATGGAAAACGTGGTTTAACATTACTTTTGTCGTAATAGCGGTAACCCATAAAGATTCCTTCCGAAAATGTCACATTTAAATCATTATCATCATCCCCATAACTTTTGAAAGTTGGGTTGTCTTCCGATTTATATTCAAAAGAAACAGGAAGCTTACCAGATGGATTTGTTTTTCCAAAAAGAATCTCAGCGACAGCAATATTTCCTTCTTGTCCGGGATACCAGGCATGCAACAAGCCTTTAACTTGATCAATCCAACCATTCATATTGACATTTCCTCCTGCATTTAAAATAACCACAGCATTTGGATTTACAGCAACCACTCTATTAATCAACTCATCTTGGTTTAAAGGCAATTCGAAACTACGATCATACCCTTCACTTTCTGTTATACTATTAAAGCCCATACTTAAAATGACTAAGTCGGCCTTTTTAGCACTTTCTACAGCTTCACTTAAAAAGAGTTCTTTGTTATCAATTTTATTTATGCGTTTTTGAGATGCCAGACGAATGACTGCGTCTCCACCTGCTTGAAAATATTCAACCACGAACTTATATTCTTTTCCCTTTTCAAAAAGGCTATGATATTTATTAACAGTTTCACCATGCGGTGTCCAGCTGTCAAGCACCTTATCCCCATCTACAAACAGCCGATAACCATCATCTCCGGCAACAGCAATCAAATAGTCTCCGGTTTCTTCGGGTGAAAAGTAACAAGCAAATCGTATCGAAAAATTTTGATCCGAAATCTTGTCAACTTTTAAATCTTCTAGCTGAATATTCAACTTGTCAAAAGTTTTAATGGCTACAACATCACCCTGCAATTTATCATTATTATAAAATTCGGCATTAACGCCTTTTATTTTCTTTCCATTGGTATCTTTAATATAGAAATCAAAGCTGTTGAAAAAGCCTTCCGGTAGTTCTTTTCCAGTCGAAATGCCTTTGTTGTACGTAACTTTCACGTCATCACCGACTTGTTGTTTTACCGCTTCTAATAATGATAGTGGATAAAGTGGGTCAACTAATGAGCTACCGCCGCCTCCTGTTACTGCCGGATATGCATTCGGTCCAATTACAGCTATCGACTTTATTTTTTTGGCATCAAGAGGTAAAAAATGAGTATCATTTTTTAATAAAACGATCCCCTCACGAGCAGCATTGAGTGCTACCAAACGAGATTTCTCCATATCGAAGGTATAACCTTTTGCGATGTTCGCATTTTCGAGCAATCCAAAACGATCGTAATCCGTTAATATTCTTCTTATTTTATCATCTATTACTTTAATATCAAGTGTACCATTTTTAATTGCAGGCATTAAAGTTTCAGCATTCATTAATTTTCCGGATGGCATTTCAAGATCAAGGCCACCTCTAGCACACGCAACTCCATCGTATGTAGAAATCCAGTCAGACATGATGAAACCCTTGAACCCCCAGTCTCCTTTTAGCACTTTATTGTTCAAATAATCGTTTTGCGAAGCATGTACACCGTTAATGAGATTATAAGAGGTCATGACAATGGCAACCTTCCCTTCCTCCACACTTCTTTTAAACGCCGGCAAATAAATCTCATGCAGCGTCCGTTCATCTAAGTTTGAAGAAACATAGTTTCGATTAAAATCTTGATAATTAACGGCATAATGCTTGGCTGTTGCCATTACACCCTCATTTTGCATCCCAATTATATAAGATGTAGCCAATTTACCGGCTAAAAAAGGGTCTTCTCCCAAATATTCGAAATTACGTCCACAAAATGGAGCTCTATGGATATTCATCGCAGGGCCCAGCATAATATGAATATTTTTAGAGCGAGCCTCACTTCCTATTGCAGCGCCAACTTGCTTTGCAATAGTTGCATTAAAAGATGCTGCATATGAAATACTAGCCGGAAAAGATATAGATTTATTGGAACGAACACCTAATGGGCCATCAGCCATTTGAACTTCAGGTATATTCAATCTATCAATACCTCGAATAAACATTTGATTCAATCCTCCAATAAAACTTATCTTTTCTTCAAGAGTCATTTTGTTGATTAAACTTTCTACCTTACTATTTTGATTCTGTGCAGCACAAGTTAATAAGGACAGGAAGACTGAAAACAATACAACATTAATTATTTTTTTCATTTAAATTATATTTTAATTTTTATCGGAACAGAAAATTGAAACCTACCTTAGTTTACATAAGTAAATTTTGTTATTAGTTAAAACCGAATCATAAATGAACCCATCTTCGCTTGAATATGAAGTCAAATTCGATTTTGTATTTGGATTTGAGTTAAAATCCAAACAACGATTTGTCCCAAACCAATAATGAGAATCTTGGTCAACAAATACGGAAAAAACTGTCACTGATTTTAAGCCATAAGACCAAGGATGAGTATTAGTTATTGATCTTGTAATTGGATCTCTATACTTAAATCGTGATACTCTGTCTGCATTATTTAAACAATAGCCCCATCCATCATTGCCTGATACTATTGAAGTAATTTTATATTCTAATAGAATTTCTTCTCTTTTCCGTCCCCAAAAATCAATACATTTATTGTCCTTAAAAATTGATACCCCCTTTGATGTACCTAAAAAATTCACCTTTTCATCATCGACTTTAAAAGACAATATATCAAAATTGTAAAGACGATTTTCAGTTGGATTAAAATTATTATAAGAAGAAATAACATTTCCTCCAACCATAAAAGACGTTTTTCCTACAATTGAAGGACTCCGCATTTTATTTTTGGAAGTAGATGTTAATCTAAATTCATCAACTTTTTTATTACCCCTATCACAACTGACTATAAAGAGAGCTAAGATTAATAAAATAAATATTTTTGATTTAGGGCATTTCATAAATGAATTATTCTTTTATAAATAATTGTTCATACGATCCGTCCTTTTTCGAAAATTTTGCAACATAAGTTCCGGACAATAGATTTCTAACATCTATTAGGGTCTTATCCTTTTCAATCTTTCTGGATAAAACAACGACTCCTGATAAATCATAGATTTCAATTTTATTAAAATGCTGGCTTTGATCCTCCGTTTTGATATTTAAAGTGTTTTTTACAGGATTTGGCCACAGAAGATTGCAATTTTGAGATATTATCGGTTTAATAGCTGTGCTTGAAACTAGAACCGAATCGTTCAGCGTCAATGTCCCAAGTTCATTCGTAAACCTATAAAACGGATATGGTCCGCCATAATCATTATGATTTGGAATAGAACCAACCATATTATCACGAACTCCACTATCATCATCGCAACAAGCAATGGCAAATCCCATTACTTTATTTGCTGTCAGGGTTACAGGTATATTTGTATTACTATTTTGATTGTAATTTTTATCAAATATTTTGAATTCGAGCTCCCACGTATACTTGTTTCCGTCTTTTACAATTTTCACCTTGACATGGTCATCTAAGTTGATTGCATTACTTGTATTACAATCCGCACCAAGATCAACAACATGATTTATTGCATTGGGGTCATCAAAAGAAAGAATACTTCCATTGGCGTAATTATTTTTATCACGAGCAACTGAAGCAATATGATACGAAAAAGCATTAAATGCATCCGCTCCACATTCATGTCCTTGGGCTATATGATCCTCATCAATAAAAAACTCTGTGCAATCATCATCCCAATAAGTATTGCTAGGATTTACCCTTTTGTCAACAAGCTTATCGTCTGTAATTTCCATCAAAACATAGACCCTGGAAGCGTCCCATACAATTTTATAACGACCATAGAAATCAGCGGAATCAGGTATGGATGTCGTTCCATCGAAAGGCTGATTTATTAGAGCCCAACTAGCCGCTTTCCAACAGTTCTCATTGCCAATTCCATCAATTTCAGGAGCAGTTTCTGTGCGATACGCCTTATAATCAAAAGAAAACACTTTTGAAGATATTGTTATAAAAATAAGGGCAATAAGAGCGGCTTTGAAAGAAAAGAGAATTGGTCTTTTTTTAATATTTTTCATTTTCATATTTTTTTTGGGGAGGATCAATTTCAAAAAATATATCCTCCTAAGATTTACTAATTAAAAGATTTTTTTGGGGGAATTACCAATGAACAGTTATCTCATCACTATTGTTAGGGAATGAAGTTGTCAACACATTCTTCGTATCATAGGGGCCAAAATCGGCAAATTTGAAATTACTGGTGAAAAAGCGAATATGATCTTTTTTGACAATTATTGAATGACCATTTACTGTTAGGTTTTGAACATCTTCTGATGAAAATCCATGCAGCATCATTGTAATGACATGAAATTTAGTTTCAAAACTGCCTTCTTTCTTATTGAATGTAAGTGTGGACTTTTGCGGATCATACTGAATCATACGTTTGTAAAAATCACCTTGTTGATAATTATAGGTCTTGCTATCATCTTCATAATACATATATTGATTTTTATCTTTCCCTGCATAAAGGTGCACAAAAAGCGTATCGGTACTCATATCAGCAGTTGTTTCAACTAACTTTTGCATCGGAATAATACTTCCTGCTTTTATAAACAAAGGCAATTTATAAAGACCAGATTCGGTTACAATAGATTGATTACCTGCATAAGTTTTATCGCTAAATAAGTCATACCATTCACCTTGTGGCAAATAAACCTTTGTAAGCGTTTCCGTACTTTTACAAGGTGCAACTAATACTGAAGGGCCAAATAGATATTCCTGTTGATAATCACCCTCATAAATAATAG
>Ga0209123_1000265_pt1 | contig 75349 bp, 66 predicted proteins | sample BarGraIncu00431A_FD_184500 | JGI IMG/M metagenome (GOLD analysis project Ga0209123, IMG submission 184500) | Arctic peat soil microbial communities from Barrow, Alaska, USA - Barrow Graham LP Incubations 004-31A (SPAdes) (version 2) | ecosystem: Environmental > Terrestrial > Soil > Wetlands >... | reverse complement strand
CAATACATTCACTACTATAATCACGACCGCATCAAGATGAAACTAAAAGGGCTGAGTCCTGTGCAATACAGAACCCAACCCTTGGCAGCCTAGCCGATCAACCGTCCAACTTAATGGGGTCAGTTCATCAGAGCGCTTTTTTGTTTGTCGACTAGGTTTCAGACGTAAGCTGTCAGCGCACCCTTCATTTTCTTTAACGCAGCCGTTTCAATCTGGCGAATGCGCTCGGCGGACACGCCAAATTCGTCAGCCAAGTCGTGCAGCGTCGCACCTGAGCCATCATCTTGCGCCAGCCAGCGCGCTTCCACGATGCGGCGCGAACGTGGATCAAGCTTGCTCAGCGCAGACTCCAGTCCTTCCGATTGTAGCCGGTCATGCTGCTGGGTTTCCAGCACGCGGGTTGGCTCATTCCTGTCGGATGACAAATAGGCAATCGGCGCGAAGTGATCATCATCGTCGTCGGTCGGCGCTTCCAGTGCGATATCGCGGCCGGACAGGCGAGTTTCCATCTCGATCACATCCTCGTGCTTGACCTTGAGCTTCTTGGCCAGATCATCCACTTGCGCCGGCGTCATCGTGTCGTTGCTGACCTTATTGCTACGCAGATTGAAGAACAGCTTGCGGTGGGCTTTGGTCGTGGCGACCTTTACCAGCCGCCAGTTCTTCAGGATAAATTCATGCATTTCCGCCTTGATCCAGTACACAGCATACGACACCAGTCGCACGCCTTGTTCCGGGTCGAAGCGTTTGACCGCTTTCATCAGCCCGATGTTGCCTTCCTGAATCAGGTCAGCATGTGGCAAGCCGTAGCCAAGATAGCCACGCGCGATCGATGCCACCAGTCGCAGGTGCGATAGAATCAATTGTTGTGCTGCTGCCAGGTCGTTGCCATCGCGCAAACGGCGAGCGAGCGAAGCTTCTTCCTCTGAGGACAGCAGCGGTATACGGTTAATAGCCGAAATATACGCGTCAATGTTGCCAAGTTGACCAGAAAAGCCGAGAGCTAAAGCATGACTGCTCGTCGGCATCAGTGCTGCTTGTGCGGACGGTGCTTTCATTTCTTCATTCCTTTATGTTGAAGCATTAATTACCAATAAGAGTATTTTAGCACTCTGGTGGAGAGAGTGCTAAAGCTGGATGCTGTATAAAAGCAGATTATATGGAAGTGTTTGTTCGGAAATAGTGAAGCATGCACGGCAAGGTACAACTATCCCTGCCAACGTGAACCCATACATACGGTTGCCATCTGATAAAGTATGGCCCAAACTGGGCAGCACGCATTGCGCTAGCTCAAGGCATTCCAGCGACTGAATGGCGCGGGTTTGCGCTAAATAAAAGAATGAAGAAAAACAGACTATGAACGTGCCTAATATTATTTTGCCGGAAGAAGACCACGAGTTCCGTACTGCGGAAGAGGAAAAAGCGGGCCGCCGCTGTACCTGGAACAGCGTGTGGGTGAATGTAATGCTGACCATCGGGCAAGTGATGGCGGGTGTTTTTTCACAATCGCAGGGCTTGATTGCGGACGGTATCCATTCGCTATCCGATCTTTTGGCGGATTTTGTCGTACTGGTTGCTGGGCACCACAGTAAAAAGGAAGCGGACGAAGACCATCACTACGGTCATCACCGGTACGAAAACGCTGCATCGCTGGTGCTGGGATTGCTGCTGTTGGCGGTTGCTGCCGGCATGATCTGGTCGGCGGTCAAGAAATTGCAAGACCCGGATGACATTCCGACCGTTCATCAGGCCGCGCTTTGGGTTGCGGTGGTGGCGTTGATGGCGAAGGAGTTATTGTTCCGCTACATGCTGGTTGTAGCGATCCGCATCCGTTCATCGATGCTGGTGGCGAATGCCTGGCACGCTCGCTCGGATGCATTGTCGTCGCTGGTGGTGGCTGTCGGCATCATAGGTAATATGTTTGGTTTCCCGCTGCTGGACCCGATAGCGGCGCTGATCGTCGGTCTGATGGTCGGAAAAATGGGTTGGAAATTTGGCTGGTCAGCCCTGAACGACCTGATGGATCGCGCCGTATCACAAGAAGAAACCGAGGCAATTCGCGCTACACTGGTGGCAACGCCAGGCATACTCGGGGTGCATGATTTGCGCACCCGCAAGGTTGGCGATCTGGCGCTGGTCGATGTGCATCTGGAAATTGATGCGACTATCACGGTGCTGCAGGGGCATGACATCGCAGTCGAGGCCCGTCGCCGCGTGCTGAAAAGCCACGCGGTGCTGGATGTGATGACACATCTTGACCCCTACGGTTATGAAGAGGCTGAGTAATTTGCGCCTGTTGACCGCTCAAATTGCTAATGTTCTCAGAAGCAACCATGCCTTTGCGGCACTATCCACATGCGGCAGCAGGCGGTCCCGTACCATTGCGTGGTAGTTGTTCAGCCACGCAATTTCGTCAGCGCGCAGCAAAGACAGGTCGATGCAGCGCGTATCGATCGGGCATAACGTCAGCGTCTCGAAACGCAGGAATTCACCGGCATCGGTCGTTTCCTCAATCACGTTTAGCACCAGGTTCTCGATGCGGATACCCCATTGGTCGGGGCGGTAAATGCCCGGTTCGATCGAGGTGATCATGCCGACCTCCATTGCGGTATGGGGTTCTGCTGGCGCATAGTGCGAAATCGATTGCGGCCCTTCATGCACGCCGAGGAAATAGCCGACGCCATGGCCGGTGCCGTGGCCATAATCGAGGCCTTGCGCCCATAGCGGCGCGCGTGCAATCACGTCGAGCATAGGGGCGCGTATGCCGCGCGGAAATTGCGTGGATGAAAGCGCTATCAAACCTTTAAGTACCAGCGTGAAGTCACGCTTTTGTTCCGGTGACGGCGTGCCGATGGGCACTACGCGCGTGATGTCGGTGGTGCCGCCCAGGTACTGGCCGCCGGAGTCGATCAGCAGTAAGCCACTGCCATGAATGATGGCGTGATTTTCTGGTGTCGCGCAGTAATGCGGCATCGCACCGTTCGCATTAAATCCGGCAATCGTGTTGAAACTCAAGCTGACAAAGTTTGGACGGCGTGCACGTGCGGCAGTCGCGCGTTCGTCGATAGTCAGCTCAGTCACGGTTTGCGCTGGATCGGCCAGCGCCGGTTCCAGCCAGGCAAAAAATTCACACAGCGCCGCGCCATCCTGCTCCATCGTCGCGCGCACTTGTGCGATTTCTGCATCAGTCTTGCGCGACTTTGCGAGGATAGTCGGATTGATCGCTTCGATCACTGTCACGCTTGCGGGAACGACTTGCCGTAACCCAAGTGTCACGCGTCGTGGATCGATCAGCAGTGTCGCGTCGTCGGGTAGGGTCGCGAATGCGGAAGCAGCGTGCTCATACGGTGCCAGATCAACGCCATCGGCTTGCAGTGCATCGCGTAAAGCGGGCGGCACTTTGCCATCGGCAACGAACAGCGTCGCGCGTTGTGGTCCGATAAGTGTATGTGCGATGAATAAGGGGCTGTAGCTGATGTCGGCACCGCGCAAATTGAGCAGGTAGGCAATATCGTCCAGCGTTGAAAGGCAATGCCAGTCCGCGCCTAATGTCTGCATGGCGCTACGTGTCGCCGCTAGTTTGTCGGCGCGTGAGACGCTAGCAAATGGGGGCGTGTGTTCATAAACGGGCGCAGTTGGCAGCGGCGGGCGATCCGTCCATACATCGTCTAGTAAATCAATGCCGGTATTCAGCTTGATGTTTTTCGATGCAAAAACGTCTTGCATCTGGCGTGCCGCCGACCAGCCCAGTACCGCGCCATCGACCGCGACAGTTTGCGATGAGCGCAGCGTATCAGCCAGCCAGGCAACATGGGGATGCTGGCCGCTCGCCGTCGCTTTCATCAGTGCGATGCCGCTGCCTTCAAGCTCCGCTTCGGCCTGCGACCAGTAGCGGCTATCGGTCCAGACACCGGCAAAATCTGTGGTGACGACCAGTGTGCCCGCCGAGCCGGTAAAGCCGGACAGCCAGGCGCGCCCTTGCCAATGTTCGGGCAGATATTCGGACAGATGCGGGTCGGCGCTGGGCACGATACACGCATCGATGCCGTGGCGCTGCATAGCGCGGCGAAGCTGTCCAATCCGGGCGGAAGTGTCGGCAGAAGAAGTCATGTGCGGCATCGGTGAAGGTGGAAAGAACATGATACAGGAGCGGTGGCAATGTGTCGGAGCGTGCGTACGATTTGACGACCACTTGATGACATGACGCCAAAATTATCTTGTCGCTCAGAACCAACATTTCATGCTGTACTACTGCACGCTGTCAGATAATGTTTAGAAATAACCAGGAGAGACCTATGTTTGAGTTCCATGCGAAACGTGCCGCCGATATTTTGCAAAATGCTGAATTGATTCACGACGCCAATGCGGTGCAGGCTGCTGTGGTACGTGTGGCAACTCAGTTGAACCAACGCTTTGGTCAGCCTGATCGTGCCGATTTTCCGCTGGTGCTGGGCGTAATGGGTGGCGGGGTGATTTTCACTGGCCAGTTACTGCCGCAATTGAACTTCCCGCTGGAATATGATTACATCCACGTGACGCGTTACGGCGACGATCAGCAGGGCGGCAAGGTGCAATGGAAGGTGGTGCCGCGCCAAAATGTAAGAGATCGCATCGTGATCGTGCTGGACGATATTCTCGACGAGGGCGAAACCCTGTCGCAGGTGCGGCAGCGCTTGCTCGATATGGGCGCGGCCGAAGTGGTGCTGGCGGTATTTGCCGACAAGGTTACCGGCCGGAAGAAGATGGCGACCGCCGATTATGTCGGCCTGAGCGTGCCGGACAAGTTTGTGATTGGTTTCGGCATGGATGTGCAGGGTTACTGGCGCAATCTAGCGGAAATCCGTGCGGTGAAGCCGGAGTAGGACGCGATAAATAAGTGCTGTGCGGGCGAGTGCTCGCCTACTGGTTTGCTAGCACTAATAACGCGTCGCGTTATTAGTTGAGGTAAAAATGGGTGGCTGGGTGGCTTTCATGGCTGAAAAACACCTGTTTTTTCGTAAAAAGTGCCGATTTTCCGGGGAGTATAGGGGCGAATATTAAGGATAACCACATAGTACGGGCGGAAGGTAAAATACGGGCAGGAGTATATGTATTGGCGCAGCTCGTAAAACGTGGTCTGTCCCTTATTGTCAGATGATGTAAATTAATTCGAACCTGGCCCTGTTAATCAGTTAATCAAGATTGAATTTTAAAATATGAAAAAAAGAAAACTTGGAAAAACAGATATCCACGTATCTGAAATTGGCTTGGGTTGTGCCAGTTATTGGGGAAAAGAAAAGTTTAATGAAAAAGCAGCAATTAATATAGTCGTCAAGGCAATCGACAAGGGCATTAACTTATTTGACACAGGGCACAGCTATTCCGATGGAAATGCAGAAGTCCGTTTAGGCAAGGCAATAGCAGGCATTCGAGACAAGTCCAATATCGCCATTTCGACCAAAGTAGGCACAAGAATTGCGAACAATGGGAAGTTATATAAGGATTTCTCTCCAGAATGGATTAGAGCAAGCTGCCACCAAAGTCTGACCAAAATCGGCATCGATTCCATAGCCTTATTTCACTTGCACGGCCCGTCCATCAATGATTTAAGCACTGACGTGCTGGAAGAATTACAAAAACTGAAATCAGAGGGTTTAATTCAATCTATTGGCGTGAACAGCTTCGACGATGCGGTATTAAAAAGAACTCTGGAACTTGATTGCTTTGACTTTGTCATGCCTGACTACAATATTCTCGCTCGTGAGCGAGAGCCGTTGATTGACATATTCTACGAAAAAGGCATTGGCATACTTGCGGGGGCGGCTCTTGCTGACTCGCTGTTTTCCAATCGAATATTCAAGATCAAATCATCCAAAGACCTTTGGTATTTAGCCAGAGCACTAAAAAATTTCCGAGGAAAATTAATAAAGGGTTTTTCGTACAGGTTCATGAACGATTACACGGAAATTACAGGACCTCAGATTGCGATTGCCTACATTCTTCAAAACAAAAAGGTAACTTCTGCTGTTTTTGGAACCACTAGCGAAAAACATCTTTTAGAAAACATTGCCGCTGCAGACATGACGCTTGCTGATGACATTCTGAATAAGATTCGTAGCAAGCAGTAAAAGATGACCCGTGAAATATGGCGGTCTGTTGGTGCCAATAAAAAAACAAATAATCAAAGGGGCCAGGCTCGAATTATTTTGCGCCAAGGGGCGCAGGCACTAATAACGCGCCGCGTTATTAGTTGAGCTCAAAATGGGTCTTGGGCGGCTGTCAGGGCCGAAATAATGCCAAAAAACACCTGTTTTTTCGTAAAAACTGCCGTTTTTGTGGGGAGTATAGGGGCGAATCTTCAGGAGATCCAGATAATACAGGCGGAAGGTAAAATACGGGCAGGAGTATATGTGTTGGCGCAGCTCAGCGCCGTATCGTCTGCTTGAGCGCTTCCGGCGTGATGGCGGAGGGTGTTTCAGGTGCTGCCGGTGTTGGACCGCAGCCGCCACAAGTGCCGCAACCATCAGCGCAGGACGCCGCGGCTGCTGCTTGCGCCACCAACTTTTTCTCCAGTGCCAGCCAACCCAAACGACGGGCAGTGCGCGCTGCCCAGGCGCGGCAAAACTGGCGTGCTGCCTTCGGCGCGTAGCGTTTGACCACCGCCCAAGCGGCGATGGCGACAATTACGGCGACGATGGCTTCTTGCATCATCCAACTCCCAGCAGCATTTTGCTGATTTGATAGGTTGCGAACGACGCGAGATAGGCCAGCACGAACATATAAACCGTCATCGCAATCGCCGGTTTCCACGAATCGGTTTCACGCTTGACCGTCACAATGGTCGAGATGCACTGTGGCGCATACACGTACCACGCCAGCAGCGATAGCGCAGTTGGCAGCGACCAGGTCGCGGCGATCATCGGCGTCAGCATCACCGACAGATCGTCGCCAGTTGCAGATAGCGCATACACCGTGCCGAGGGCACCGACCGCAACTTCACGCGCAGCCATGCCGGGAATCAGTGCAATAGCGATTTGCCAGTTAAAGCCGATCGGGCGGAATATCACTTCCAGCCATTGGCCGAGTTGTCCGGCAAGACTGTACTGGATCGCCGGGCCAACTGCGCCTCCTGGTGGCGATGGGAAGGTCGACAGGAACCACAGCAAAATCATCAGCGCCAGAATGATGGTGCCGACGCGGGTGATGAAGATGCGTGCGCGTTCCCACAAGCCAAGCGCAAGGCTGCGCAGATTCGGCCAGTGGTAATTCGGCAGTTCCAGCATCAGTGGCTGGATGCGGTTGCGGCCGAAGGTGTGCTTGAACACGTACGCGACCGCCATCGCGGATACGATGCCTGCGATATACAGGCTAAACAACACCAAGCCTTGCAGGTTAAAAATGCCGACGGATTGTTCGGGGATGAAAGCGCCAATGATCAGCGCATATACCGGCAGCCGCGCCGAGCAGGTCATCAGCGGTGCGATCATGATGGTCGCCAGCCGGTCACGTGGATTCTGGATGGTGCGTGTCGCCATGATGCCGGGAATCGCACAGGCAAAGCTCGACAGCAGCGGGATGAACGCGCGGCCTGACAGGCCGACGCTGCCCATCAGACGATCCAGCAGGAACGCAGCGCGCGGCAGGTAGCCGGATTCTTCTAGCGTCAGGATGAACAGGAACAGGATCATAATTTGCGGCAGGAACACAAACACGCTGCCGACGCCGGATAGAACACCGTCGACGATCAGACTGCGCAAGATGCCTTCCGACATGGTTTCGCCCACGATCGCGCCGAGGCCATCAACGCCGTTCTTGATCAAGTCCATCGGCAGTTTCGACCAACTGAATACGGCTTGGAACACCAGAAACAGCAGTGCTGCCAGAATCACGTAGCCGAGCACCGGATGCATCACGACCGCATCGAGCCTGTCGCCGAATGAAGATTTTTTGCCCGCGTTCTTGATGCACAGATCGAGGATACGGCGCACATCGCGCTGCGTCGCTTCGAGGCTGGCGGTGGTGCCGGCATGGAAAGGCTTGGGTTGTTCAATTGCGACATCGGATTGCACCGTCATGGTTTCCAGTTGCGCGATCAAGGCGTTGGCACCAGCCGATTCAATTGCAACGGTTTCAATTACCGGAATGCCGAGTTCAGACTGGAGTTTTTCCACGTCGATCTCAAGGCCGCGGCTGTGCGCGACGTCCATCATATTCAGTGCTAATACTGTCGGGCGCCCCATGCGTGCCACATCCAGCACCAAGCGCAGGTTCAGTCGAAGGTTGGTCGCATCAGCTACCAGCACGATCACGTCCGGTAGCGCTTCATCTTCCAGCGTGCCGAACAGCGCATCGCGCGTGATCGCCTCATCCGGCGTCATCGCATTCAGGCTATATGCGCCCGGCAGATCGACGATGCGGAAATCGAATCCGGCGGACGAGGTAAATTGGCCTTCCTTGCGCTCGACGGTCACGCCAGCGTAATTCGCGACTTTTTGCCGCGAGCCGGTTAGGCGGTTAAACAGCGCTGTTTTGCCGCAATTTGGGTTGCCGACCAGGGCAACGTGCAATGCCTGGGTGGTGGTCATGAGTTTGAAGCCTTCACAACAGTGTCTTGCGCGATGCGGATCATCGCTGCTTCGCTGCGCCGCAAGGCAAAGGTGCTATTGCCGACGCGCACCGCCATCGGGTCGCGGCGCGGGAAGGATTCCGCGACGACGCGGATCGCTTCACCCGGCGCGAAGCCAAGTTCCAGCAGGCGCATCTGGATTGCCAGTGCGTCATCGTTTTCAGCGTCCATCAGGCCGGTGACAATTGCACTCTCACCCTTGTGTAGCATCGCCATATGACGGGCTGCGGGCGATTTGCTATGTTTGCTAGTTTCTAGATCAGGCATGGTTTGCTTTCAGAAAACCGTATTAATGACCATATTATATCGTGTAAATGAGAACTATTACTAATTGCAACAAAAAATTACAGTTCTCAAGGGCGGGATTAGTTGCCTGCCAATTTGCCGTGTGTAAATAACACTACATCAAGTAAGGGTTAAGCAATATCCGTGCTATCGCTAACAAGCTCGGTTTTTATTACCCTTGTTAAATTAAAAATATTGGTAAAGTTTTAGATATATGACAAATGCGGCATGTATGCGTTCTGTAAAAAACGGTAAGCTGGCACAAGTGCATGGTGCTTATTAACGGAGGGTGTATGGCGATCAATTTGCGAGTAGGCGTATTGCTGAAAAAATGCTTGCTCGCATGTCTGTTATGCAGTGCAGTCGTTGCTAGTGTTAGCTCGCAGACCTTGCCGTTCGAAGTCGAAAGCGAATTCAGGCGCGCCAAAATTCCGCTAGATGCAACTGCTACCTATATTCAGGAAGTGGGCAGCCGCGCAACATGGTTTGCGATCAATACAAAAAAGCCGTTCAACCCGGCATCGACCATGAAGTTGGTGACGACCAATGCGGCGCTCGATCTGCTGGGGCCGATATTCACTTGGAAAACAGTCGCCTATGCGTCCGGCACACAACATGGTGATGTGTTGCACGGCGATTTGATCATCAAGGGTAGTGGCGACCCAAAATTTTTGATGGAAAATTTCTGGCAGTTCCTGCGCCAGATCCGCGCAAAGGGCATACGCGAAATTCGGGGCAACTTGGTGCTGGACCGTAGTGCGTTTGAAGAAGTTGTCTTTGATGCAGCTAACTTCGATGGTGCAGCAGAAAAAGCCTATAACGCCGGACCGGACGCCTTGCTGCTGAACTACAAAACCATTAAATTCCAGTTCGCGCCGGATGAAGTCAGTGGCAAGGTGCGCGTGAGTATCGATCCGCCTATGGCTGACTATGCGCTTGGATTACCTGAACTTTCACGCGGCAATTGTAATGGCTGGCAAGAAAAATTAAACGCGGAAATTAATCATGGCAGCGCCCGTTTTTTCGGAAGTTATGACGCGGCGTGTGGTGACAAAGCCTGGTTTCTGCATCCCTACCAGATGAGCCAAAACCAGTATTTCAGCGCCGTGTTCCGGCAGATGTGGCGCGATGCTGGCGGCACTTTCAAAGGCGAGGTAAAAAGCGGCAGCCTGCCCGTGGGCGCAAGGCAAGTCGCTGAGTGGACCTCACCACTACTGCCGGAAATCATCCGCGACATCAACAAGTTCAGCAACAACGTGATGGCGCGTCAGGTGCTGCTGACGCTTGCGGCCGATCCGACCGGACAGCCGGCCAGCACCGAACAGGGCGCACGCGTGATCAAGGGTTGGTTGGCGAATAAGGGCATTGCCGCGCCAGAACTGGTGATCGAAAACGGCGCCGGACTGTCGCGTATCGAGCGCATTTCTGCCAACACGATGGGCAAGATGTTGGCGGCAACGTGGCGCTCGCCGCAGATGCCGGAATTCATTTCATCGCTGCCGGTGGCAGGGCAGGATGGCACGATGCGCAACCGATTGAAAGACGCGAGTGTCGCCGGCAAGGCGCATATTAAAACTGGCGGCTTGAAGGAAGTCCGCACGATCGCAGGCTATGTCATGGCTGCATCTGGCAAGCGTTATGTGGTGGTCAGCTTTATCAATCATCCCAACGCGGGTAATGGGCGTGCGGCACAAGATGCATTGTTGCAGTGGATTTATGACAACGGATAAGGCGCATTGCTTGGCTATTCAGCAATAAATCATGGCCGCGGCAGCGTAGGGTTTGCTGCTGCTCAAGGTATGCCTTAAAAATCTTGGAAATTGTTTGATTTCAGACTAAACTTCAAAATGATAACCAAAATAAATTGACCTGAAACCTACCCGGTGACAGGTATTTTAAATGCACTCATAAGGTGAACAAGATGAATAAAATGAACGACTTTCGTTCGGCCGTATCCATTGCATTGTCCTCTGCGCTTGATCCGTGGCGCGAATTCAGAGGCCTAGGGTGGCGTAATCGCGTCGCTGTACGCGATTTTATCAGCGCCAACTACACCGAATTTACCGGTCGCGACGATTTTCTGGCTGGCCCCACAGAACGAACCAAAAAACAATGGTCGCTCATTCTTGCTCTGCTGGAAAAAGAGCGCGCACACGGCGGTGTGCTGGCAGTATCCAGTGATGTCGGCTCCAGCATCACCTCACACGGCCCCGGCTATATAGACCGCGACAGCGAAGTCATCGTCGGCATGCAGACCGACGCACCGTTAAAGCGCGGGATTTACCCTAACGGCGGCTTGCGCATGATAGAGATTGGGCTGGAGGAATACGATTTCCCGCCGGTAGATCCAAAAATCGCAGAGACCTTCACCAAATACCGCAAGACCCACAATCAAGGCGTGTTCGATGTGTATGACGCGGAAATCCTGGCATGCCGTCGGAGCGGCGTGATCACCGGCTTGCCTGATGCCTACGGGCGTGGGCGCATCATCGGCGACTATCGCCGCGTGGCGCTGTATGGCGTGGATTTTCTCGTCGCCGACAAGCAGAGCGAGAAGGCCGAATCCGACAGCAAACCTTTCAGCGAAGAAGTGATGCGCACGCGCGAAGAATTGTCCGAGCAAATCCGCGCATTGGCAGAACTCAAGCAAATGGCGAAAAGCTATGGTTTTGACATTTCCAAACCAGCTGCGACCGCAGTGGAAGCTGCACAATGGCTGTACTTTGGCTTTATCGGCGCCGCCAAGGAAGCAAATGGCGCCGCCACCGGCATCGGTCGCATCACTGCCTTCCTCGATATTTACCTCGAGCGTGATCTGAACGAAAAGCGCATTACCGAAACCGAGGCGCAGGAAATCATCGACCAGCTTGTGATCAAGTGCCGCATCCTGCGCTATCTGCGCACCAAGGATTTCGACTCCCTGTTCAGTGGCGACCCAACTTGGGTCACCATTACATTCGGCGGCATGAACCTCGATGGCCGTTCACTGGTGACGAAGACCGATTTCCGCGTGTTGCACACCTTGAATAACCTTGGCACTTCGCCGGAACCGAACCTGACCGTGTTGTGGTCGGACGGATTGCCGCAAGGCTTCAAACAATATGCGTCGAGAATGTCGATCAACACCTCAGCCATCCAGTTCGAGAGCGACGACCTGATGCGCAAGTATTGGGGAGACGACTGTGCGATTGCATGTTGCGTATCGCCGATGCGCGTCGGCAAGCAGATGCAGTATTTCGGCGCGCGCGCCAATCTGGCAAAAGCCTTGCTGTACGCGATTAATGGTGGCGTGGATGAAATCTCCGGCGCCAAAGTGGCAGAAGGTTTCGACCCGATCACTAGTGAAGTGCTTGACTACGACGAGGTGATGGCGAAATTCGACCAGATGCAGGACTGGTTGTGCAACACCTACGTGCGCGCGATGAATGCGATCCACTATATGCACGACAAGTACGCCTACGAGCGCCTGATGATGGCCTTGCACGACCGCGATGTGCTGCGCACGATGGCTTTCGGCTTGGCCGGATTGAGCATCGTTGCTGATAGTCTTTCTGCCATCAAGTATGCAAAAGTCAAACCGATCCGCAATGCACAAGGCATCGCAATAGATTTCGAAATCGAAGGTGATTTTCCTAAATATGGCAACAATGACGATCGGGTCGATGGCATTGCTGTGGCGGCGACTGAGAATTTCATGAACAAGCTGAAGGCACAGCATTGTTATCGCGGCTCGACGCCAACGCAGTCGATCCTGACCATCACCAGCAATGTGGTGTACGGTCAGAAAACGGGCACTACGCCTGGTGGACGTAAGGCGGGTGAACCGTTCGCGCCGGGCGCCAACCCGATGCATGGTCGCGACGTAAACGGCTTCATGGCAGCGGGGGCATCGATTGCGAAGCTGCCGTATGAGGCCAACCTCGACGGCATTTCATGGACCGCCAGCTTCACGCCGCAAAGTCTGGGCAAGACTTTAGCCGACAGGGTAAACAACATGTCCAATTGTCTTGATGGCTATTGCAAGACAGGTGGTTTTCACATCAATGTCAACGTGATGGACCGGGAAACGCTGCTAGATGCGATGGCGCATCCGGAGGAATATCCGACGCTGACGATACGTGTTAGCGGGTACGCCGTGAACTTCGTCAAGCTCACGCGCGAGCAGCAGCTTGACGTGATCAGCCGGACTTTTCACCAAGCCGCTTGATGCGAACATTAGGGAGAGGCATATTTCCACGCAAACGATAGTGCAGTCTTCTGCCGATTTGGGGGCAAGCGGTCTGATAGGGTCCGTACACTCAACCATTACCGGCGGCGCAGTCGATGGGCCCGGTTTGCGTTTTGTATTGTTCATGTCCGGCTGCCTGATGCGTTGCCTGTATTGTCACAATCCTGATACATGGAACATCGCCAACGGCACCCCGCGCACGGTCGATAATATTTTGTCAGAGGTCGGCAAAGTGTCGCTCTTCCTGAAGGCCGCAGGCGGCATCACCATCAGCGGCGGCGAGCCACTAGTGCAGGCGGATTTTGTGCACGAAGTATTCGCCCGATGTAAGGCGGAATACGGATTGCATACTGCACTCGACACGAATGGCTTGCTGGCCAGGAATCTGCCGGATGAATGGTTCGACGTGGTGGATCTGGTCTTGCTCGATATCAAGCAGATTGACCCTGACAAACATCGTAGGCTGACTTCTGCGCCGCTAGAGCCTGTGCTTGATTTTGCACAGCGCCTGGCCCGCATGGGTAAGCCAACATGGGTCCGTTATGTGCTGGTTCCCGGGCTGACCGATGATGTTGATGATGTGGAACGCTTGGCTGATTACGTTGCTACATTGAAGAATGTTGAGCGGGTTGAAATCTTGCCATTTCACAAGATGGGTGAGTATAAATGGAAAGAAATTGGCGTGCCTTATGAACTGGGCGATATGCTTCCACCGGCACCGGAGCTGGTGGATCGGGTCAGGAAGCAGTTTGAAGCGCGCGGTTTGCTGGCTGTTGCCTGATTGACTTGGAATAATAAATTTTCAATTAAGCTGAGTTAAACGCTTGTAATTCTTTTCAAATGGTCTTACATTAAAGCTGTGTTCCACTCATCCAAAGGGGGCTCAAATTCAACGTAATTCATTTCAAAGCACCTTGAGCTTTACTTAATTGCGCTGGCATTTATGCCGCTTATAGGAACTTCAGGTTCCTTGCATTGGGTTCCGATAAGGAACATGAAATCGGTAGTGATATGCTACCGTAGACGGCGGAGAAATCCGCCGTTTTCATTTTTTAAATCATTCGTAGCGTTGTTGACTTCGCTTGGCCGTACTAGGCGTACTGTATGCGGCTCGTCGCCTAGCTACAAATAATTTGAAATTGAAGACGGCCTACAGCACGATAGGGCTGTTCGGCAACTGATTCGGATGTGTGGCATCAGCAGGGAACTGTGATTGCAGTAAGACATTCAATTGTGTCAGTGCTGCAATGGCACTGTCATGGAATTTTCCTTGCGCGAATCCATGCGTCATCGTCCGGCATACGGCGTGCCAATCATTTTGAGAAACAAGATTGGCAATGGCACGATCCGGGATGATCTCAACCTTGCGGTCGGCCAGATTGACATAAATGAGGATGCCGCAGTTTTCTTCTGTATCCCAGATACGGTATTGCGAAAATAGTTCGATTGCGCGTTGGCGCGACGTGGTGTGATGCAGCACCGCTGTCGCAGCCAATGAATGTTCGACTATCAGGCGCACTTCGGCGTGGTGCAGTTTCTCTCCTGCGGCAATACTTACTTCGATCTGTTTCAAAGTCGCAGGCGGAAATGCCCGCTTGCCGCTGACAGTTGTCGTGAACAGATGTTTCAGCAAACGGCTATAAGTTTTCATCACCAGTCTCCCGACGCACCGCCGCCGCCGAAGTCACCACCGCCGCCGGAAAAGCCACCACTGTCCGAACTGCTGCTACCGCTGCCACTGCTCCATCCGCTACCGCCAAGGAAGACGCCGGAAGAGCTTCCCCAACCATCATTACCCATTGAACGGCGCGAACGTACAACGGCCGTGACAATCGCAATGATGGCGAGAAATGGGAGCAGCAGGATCAGCACAACGACAAATCCGGGGATATTGTCGGCTGACTTGCCTTTAGTTTGAGCCGCAGTGGCTGGAAATTTTTCTTTGTTCAGCAGCGCGATGATCGCATTCGCTCCCGCAGTCAGCCCACCGTAAAAATCATTCTGGCGGAAATAAGGAGCGATCACATCTTGCAGGATGCGCTTCGACATGGCATCGGTGATCACGCCCTCTGTACCGCGTCCGACTTCGAGTCGCATGCGGCGCAAATCGCTTGGATTATCCTTTGCGATGATCAGGATCACACCGTCATCTACGCCTTTGCGTCCGAGTTTCCATGCTTCCGCAACGCGGATGCCGTATTGCTCGATGACTTCCGGCGCAGTGCTTTTCACGAGCAAAATGGCGACCTGGTTGCCGCTTTTGCTTTCATGCTCTTGCAAGATTTTTTCCAGTGCAACTCGCTGCTCTGGTTTCAGCATGCCGGCTTGATCAGTCACACGCGATTGCAGCGGCGGTATCGGCGCGAGATCCTGCGCGGCTGCTATTGAGAGCATCAGCGCAAGCAATAGTCCTGTCAGGAGTCTGAGCATGGCTACGTGTCTGTTATCTGATTATTTCTTGCCGAAATCGACTTTCGGTGCGGAGGAGATTTCTTTTTCGTTCTCAACCGTGAACGATGGTTTTACTTTATAGCTGAAAATCATCGCCGTTAGGTTGGTCGGGAATTCACGCGCCAGAATGTTGTAGTCAGCAATCGTCTTGATGTAGCGCTGGCGGGCGACCGCGATGCGGTTTTCTGTGCCTTCCAGCTGTGATTGCAGATCACGAAAATTTTTGTCGGCTTTGAGGTCTGGATAACGTTCTGAGACGGCCATCAGGCGGGATAGTGCGGATGATAGTTCACCCTGTACCTGCTGGAATTTCTTGAAAGCTTCAGGATTATTCAGTACTTCCGGCGTGATCTGGAAACTGGTCGCAGCGGCGCGTGCTTTTGTCACCGATTCCAGCGTTTCTTTCTCATGTGTCGCATAGCCCTTGACGGTATTGACCAAGTTTGGGATCAGGTCGGCGCGGCGCTGGTACTGGTTTACGACTTCGGCCCAGGCGGCCTTGGCTGCTTCATCCTTGCGTTGAAAATCGTTGTAGCCGCATCCTGCGAGCGTCGATACAACAACAGCAACAGCCAGCCATTTCAGAATCTTGTTCATTTAAGCATCCTTAAAAGGATTGATGTAAATCCCATAATATTATGCACCGGATTTCGGCTTAAACAACACCGTACCCATTGCGATCAAGATTAGCACCATCGCACTGTAATCCTGCCAGTGCGGCGTTTCGTCCAGCATCCATGCGCCGGAAAAGACGCCGACGACCGGTATCATCATTACCGACAAGCCGGATGCTACCGGCGGCAAGGTTCGAGCGAGTTTGAACCACACGACAAACGCAAACCCAAAAACCAGCAGCGCGTTGTAGGCAATAGCCGCCCATTCCGGCAGATTTGGCCAACGCCAAGCTGTGCTTTCAAACGCGATGGCAATCAGCAGCAAAGCCACCGAGGATAGCAGCACCATCCAGAAAGTCATAGCAATAGTCGGCATTTCAAGCTGCGAACGTTTCATCCGGACAGTACCATAAGCCCATGACGCAGCTCCGAGTAGCATCAGAATGCTTCCCGTTGGCTGGCCGGACAGCTTGCCAAACTCGCTTGAGAGCAACAGCAGTGTGCCGACGAACGCACAGGCAATCCCGAACCAAGCCAGGCGATTCAGCTTTTCGCGGAACAAGATCAGGCCGAACAGCACTGCCCACACTGGCATCGTATAGCCAAGAATGGCGGAACGCCCCGAGGACAGGGTCGTGATGCCCATGATCATGAATACATTCCACAGCAGGACGTTGGGGATGGCGAGTTTGATCAGTGGTTTGATGTGACCAGACGGAATAGCAAGCGTGATGCCCTGCGCGCGCGCAGCCAGCCACAGCACGGGCAATGCGCCAACCATGCCAAGAATGCGGAAGGTGAGCGGAGGATAATGTGTGACGCCGATTTTCATGATCGGCCAGTTCAGTCCCCAGCACAGCGTAAGCAGCGCCAGCAGTATCAGGTCTTTGCGTGAAAATTGATTCATGTTTTAACAATAGCACGGCGCGTTACAATATGCATCTTTGGGCGGTGATAAGCATAATTTTTTGCAAGCACCGCCTGCATTTGACTGGGACAACCATGACCTTCATCGACAAACTGTCTTCCGCCTGGACTGCAAACAACTCCCTGCTATGCGTTGGCCTCGACCCGGACATCAAGCGATTCCCGGCGCATTTGCAACATCAGCCAGACGGAATTTTTGAATTCTGCAAGGCGATCATCGATGCAACTGCTGATGTCGCGTGCGCATTCAAGCCGCAAATCGCCTATTTTGCCGCGCTGCGCGCAGAAGATCAGCTCGAAGCCATTTGCCTGTACCTGCGAGAAAAATATCCGCACATTCCGCTGGTGCTGGATGCGAAGCGGGGTGACATTGGCGCGACCGCCGAGCAATATGCGCGTGAAGCGTTCGAGCGTTATCGTGCCGATGCGGTCACCTTGAATCCATATATGGGTTTCGATTCGATTGCACCTTTTCTAGAATGGAAAGATCGCGGTGCGATCGTCTTGTGCCGTACGTCGAATCCGGGTGGCTCCGACCTACAATTTTTGAAGGTTGGCGGGCAGGTGCAATCGCTACCCTTGTTTCAGCATGTCGCGCAACTGGTGGCGAACGAATGGAACACCAACGGGCAATGTGCGCTGGTGGTGGGCGCGACCTTCCCGCAGGAACTGGCAGAAGTGCGTGCACTGATCGGCGACATGCCGCTGCTGGTGCCCGGCATCGGTGCACAGGGCGGCGACATTCAGGCGACGGTGCAGGCGGGCAGGACGGGCAACGGCATGGGGATGATGATCAATTCCTCGCGAGCGATTCTGTATGCGAAGCCAAACGCTGGCGAGGATTTCGCCCAGACTGCGCGCAGGGTTGCAGTTGAGACATGCGATGCAATCAACCGCGCTCGTGCTTGAGAGTATGATTTGGAAAGGACGGGCATCGACCCATAGCAGAACCTGAGCAGCAACCAAATTTTCCAAAGAAACCAATTACTTATTTTAAGTGATTGGCTTCTTTGTTTGCTGTAAGTTCACTCATTTGAACTAACATCGGGAATCAACCCAGAGGGACTATTAGAAGTATCCATTAGGGCTAGTGTGACTCTGTATGGTTGGGCTGATGTATCTGCTGATGCAGGCAATGACGGCCAGTATAAAGTCACCCAAGCATCCAGCAACTTATCCTACCTCGGTGTGCGCGGAAGCCATGACCTTGGATCGTCTGGACTCAAAGGGATTTTCCAGATTGAAACCTTGGTCAACATTACGGCAACGCCAACCGAAACAGGCGCGCTCGCTTCGCGTAATTCCTTTGTCGGCATAGAAGGCAACTACGGTAAGTTCATGATCGGTAAAACTGATACACCATACAAGCGCTCAACTGCCATGATGGATCCATTTGCGTCGAGTGTCGGGGATTACAACACCATCATGGGAAACACTGGTGGTGATTTACGTGCTGAATTTGATGCCCGCGTACCCCATTCCATCTTTTACGATTCTCCGAAATTCAATGGATTTTCTGTGAACGCGCTGTATTCGCCGGGTCAGAAATTTGGCAACTTGTCTGGTTCCGACAAATATGCGTACGCGCAAGGTGAAAAAGTGTGCTCAGGCGCCACGCCGGGTAGTTCTGGATCGACCCCTGACACGACTGCATGTCAAGATGGTGCATTCACCAATGTGTTAAGCGTTGCGGCCAACTATGAAAATGGGCCGTTATTTGTCACAGCCAGCTACGAAAGTCATAAGGCAGTAGATCGAACCAGCGACACTGGTGGCATCGTCTCTAACGAAAGTGCATTCAAGATTGGCGCATCCTACCAATTAACCGCAACCAATCGCGCATCTGCGATCTATGAAAAATTCTATCGGAATGGTGGCATTGATCCGACCGTTAACGAGCGCGCGAGAAACGGTTATTATCTCAGCGACGTACAAGGTATCGGTAACGGCATGGAGCTGATGGCTGCTTGGGCCCATGCAGGACAAACGCCGGGTAGCCCTGACTTTGGCACCTTGAGCGATAAGGCAAACATGTATGCGCTTGGCTTGAAATATCGCTATGACAAACGGTTCTCAATGTATGTCGTGGGAGCATTGCTGAAACAAGATGCCGGCGCGCATTACGCCTTGGGAGCTGGCGGACATGGCACAGCGCTTGCATCGCCTCGCGACGATAGTGGGGCTACCATTCCTAATCAAACCATCAAAGCCGCCTCGGTTGGTATGCAATACGCTTTTTAAAGATTAAATCAGTCTCCTTAGGTTAGTTGTGCGTTGCCCGCTGGCGAAACCCAGTGGGCTTTTTTTACGACCTAAATTATTTCCACCTCTGCAAGCGCGAGGTTTCGGGCACGGCTAATCAGTGCAGCCGTGCTGATGTATGCAAGCCAAACGCTGACGAGGATTTTGCACAAGCTGCGCGCAGGGTTGCGGTTGAGACTTACGACACGATTAATCGCTTCCGCGCTTGATTAATAAGGAGGTAATCAGAACCCGGCAAGCTCTGCTTGCAAACTTTGTGCCGTGTCAGACGTTTCCCCTTGGCGATACACCATCACAGGGATAGATGCCTGCGCAAGTACCTTTTGCGTATTGCTGCCGAGGAAAAACAGGTTTAATCCCTTTCTTCCATGTGATGCCATAAAAATACAGTCACATTGGTACCTATCGGCAGCTTTGAGGATCTCTTCGTAAGGTGTGGCAGATTGCGCAGTGTATGTTTCGCAAGGGATACCAGCAGATTTTGCCGCCGCCGCAACTTTGCTGACATATTTCTGCGCCACCTCAAGCAGGCGCTGCTCAAATGTCACTACATCAAATCCGCCTAATCCTTCTACTGCTGAAAATGGAATAAGCTCAGCTACCGAAATACCGATAATTTTGCTTCCAGGATTAATTTTTGCAAATTCTATTGCGTTAGTAATGGCAATGTCCGAAAGGCTTGTTCCATCCGTCGGCACCAGAATAGTTTTGAACATGATTTCCCTAGGTATATAACAGGGTAAGTAAAACCTACACTATTAAAGTGCCACAACTGAAAATTGTTGCGTTGACGCAGGTCAAATCTGTGTGATTATGGTTTTTGAAAATGCGGATATTTAAGAAAAAGTGGTGAGATAGTATGTTTACTGATGGCTCAAGGCGCTCGACAGCAGCTTGGCGGTGATGTCGACAATCGGGATGACGCGTTCGTAAGCCATGCGCGTCGGGCCGATCACGCCGAGCGTACCGACGATTTTGTCGTTGACCTTGTAGGTTGATGTCACCACACTCATGTCGTCCATCGGCACCAGTTGCGATTCGCCACCGATAAAGATTTGCACGCCGGTCGCCTTGCTCGATACATCGAGTAGTTTCATCAGGCCAGTTTTTTGCTCGAAGATATCGAACATCTTGCGCATCGAGGTCATGTCGTGTGCGAGGTCGGTGACGGCGAGCAGATTACGCTCGCCGGAAATCACGACTTCGTCGCTGGTGTCGGTCATCGCTTCGCTACTGGCTTCGATTGCCGCCTGCATCAGGCGTGTCATGTCGTCGCGCAGTTCGCGCAATTCGGTTTGCAGCCTGTGGCGCACATGTTCGAAGTTCTGGCCGCTGAAGTTTGCGTTGATGTAATTTCCTGCCCTCACCAGTTGTGAGGGCGTGTAGTCGGTTTCGGTCAGCAGCAGCCGGTTGTGTACGTTGCCTGTCGGGTCGACGATCACCAGCAAGATGCGCTTTTCTGACATGCGCAAAAATTCGATTTGTTTAAACACCGACTCATGACGCGGTGTCAGTACCACGCCAGCAAAATGCGACAGCGACGACAGCATCTGCGCGGCATTTTGGATGATGCGGTTGGGCTGATCTGATGCCGAGCGATGTTGCAGTGTCGATTCGACCTTGTTCTCGTCGATGTGTTGCACCGTCAGCAGCGTATCGACAAAGATGCGGTAGCCGCGCGGGGTCGGGATGCGTCCGGCGGAGGTATGTGGACTGGCGATCAGCCCCATTTCCTCCAACTCGGACATGATGTTGCGGATCGTGGCTGGCGACAGTTCCAGCCCGGAAATTTTTGATAGCTCGCGCGAGCCCACCGGCTGTCCGTCGGCGATATAGCGTTCGACTAGTGTCTTGAGCAGGGTTTGGGCGCGGGGTTCGAGTTGCATGATCTTGCTGGTTGCCAAAACTATTTCACAATTTTACTATTATGCACTTTGCGCTGACAGTACTGCCGCATTTTGTAAAATCTGCTTGAGATAGCAATTTTTTGGTGTAATCTTCGGATAACACCCGCACATCCTATATCCGCCTCAAAATGCAATCAAAACAACTCACGTTCGCACTGGTGGGCAGGTTAAACACCCATAGTGTCATCCAGTCGCTGGCAAAAATCGCTGATTTCTTGCATGGCGCAGGTCATATTGCCATTTACGAGGAAGAAACGGCAAACAACGCCGTAGAGCCGAGTTTGCCTTCCATGACGCTAGATGAGCTGGGCAAAATTGCCACTGCTGCGATTGTTGTCGGAGGCGATGGCACCATGCTCGGCATTTCACGCCGGCTGGCCATGTACGACGTGCCCTTGATCGGGATCAATCACGGGCGGCTGGGCTTCATGGCAGATATTCCTTTGGACCGGATGATTCCGGTGCTGTCGGACATTCTGGAAGGAAAATACCAGTCCGAAAAGCGCAGTCTGCTGGAAGGCATCGTGCAGCGGGATGGTATGACGATACACAAGGCGGTCGCATTCAACGACATCGTGGTGTCGCGCGGCGCTGGCTCCGGCATGATCGAGCTATGCGTCGAAGTCGATGGCCACTTCATGTATAACCAGCGCTCGGATGGTTTGATCATTTCAACGCCAACTGGTTCAACGGCATATTCTCTGTCGGCGGGCGGTCCTTTGCTGCACCCGAATCTGGATGGCATTGTGTTGTCGGCGATTGCGCCGCACGCACTGTCCAACCGGCCCATCGTGATACCCGACTCCAGCGAAATCATGATTGAAATCGTCGATGCGCGTTTTCCGTCGATCAATTTTGATTCGCAGTCCTTCGCCAGCGTCCGCACTGGCGACCGCATCGTGATCCGACGCTCTAAATGTAGTGTTACCTTCCTGCACCCAAGAGGCTGGAGTTACTACGATACGCTGCGTGACAAGTTGCACTGGAATGAGGGCCGCCGTACGGAAGGCCCGAAAGACTGGGGATATTGAGACGGCACGATTGCCTTTTCAAGAGCAAGCCATGCTGCGCACACTTTCCATCCGCGACTTTGTGATTGTTGACACGCTCGATCTGGATTTCGGCCGGGGATTTTCGGTATTGACCGGAGAAACTGGCGCCGGAAAATCGATCCTGGTCGATGCGCTTGCTTTGGCTCTGGGCGGTCGCGGCGACGCCAGTGTGGTGCGCGAAGGGGCGATCCGCGCCGACATCAGCGCAGAGTTTGCCGTCAGCGCACTTACTGATGAGTGGCTGGCAGCCAATGAATTTACCGGTGATGACGGCGGCGTACTGCTGCGCCGCGTGATCGACAATGCGGGGCGCTCGCGCGGATTCATCAATGGCGTGGTTGCGACGGTTGCGCAATTGCGCGAGTTGGGCGAGCTGCTAGTCGATATACATGGTCAGCACGCGCATCAATCGCTGCTCAAGGCTGACAGCCAGCGTGCACTGCTCGATGGCCATGCCGGCTTGCAGCGTGATATTGAAGCGGTGGCGTTGGCTTATAAACAGTGGCAGGTGCTGGCCAAGCAGTGTGCAGAATTCGAGGCGAATGAAAAAAATGCGCAAGCCGAACGTGATCGGCTGGAGTGGCAGGTCAGCGAGCTGGAGCGGTTGGCGCCGAAAGAAGGAGAGTGGACCAACATCACGCAAGAGCATAGCCGCCTGTCGCATGCAGCCAGCCTGATCAGCGGCACGCAGGAAGTGGTGACCGTACTGGCGGAATCCGACCATCCGCTGTTGTCGCAATTGTTCCTGCTGCAACAGAAAATCGCAAAATTATCCGACGTCGATGCTGCGCTCAAGCCGGTGGAGGAATTTCTCGAATCGGCGCGCATCCAGTTGCGGGAAGCTACTTCCACGCTGAACAATTACCTGTCCAAGGTCGAGCTTGACCCGCAGCGCCTGCATGAGGTCGAAGCGCGGATGGAGGCGCTCCATTCGACTGCCCGCAAGTTCCGTGTTGCACCGGAAGCGCTACCGGCCGAGTACGAAAAATTGTCGGCGCGGTTGGCCTTGCTCGCTGCCAGCAGCAATCTTGATGCGTTGCGCCAGCATGAAGCCGACGCGCAAGCGGCTTACCGCAAGGCGGCGCAAAAGCTGTCCAAGCTGCGGGCTGCCGCTGCGAAGGAGCTTGGTGCAGCGGTGACTGCGGCGATGCAGGACTTGAGCATGGCGGGCGGCAGTTTTGCCGTTGCACTGAATCCGTGCGAGCCGGGTAGTTTCGGTCTCGAGCAGGTCGAATTCCAAGTCGCAGGCCATGCCGGTACGACGCTGCGGCCGCTGGCAAAAGTGGCTTCCGGCGGCGAGTTGGCGCGGATTGCGCTGGCGATTTCGGTCATTACGTCGAGTGCCACCGCAACCCCGACCTTGATTTTCGATGAGGTTGATAGCGGTATAGGCGGCGCCGTGGCGGAGGTGGTCGGGCGTCTGTTGCAACGTTTGGGTCGGGAGCGGCAGGTATTGTGCGTCACGCACTTGCCGCAAGTTGCCAGCCAAGCTGGGCAGCATTTTCAAGTCGCCAAACTGGCCGCCGACGACGGCAAGCCGGTGTCGCGCATTGACCAGCTCGATGCGGCGGCGCGGATTGAGGAAATCGCCCGGATGCTCGGCGGACTGGAAATCACAGCAACCACCCGCCAGCATGCTAAAGAAATGCTGGCCTCCTAATTTGTTGATCGGTTGAGGACAGATTCGTGCTCAGCTTGAAACCGCCCAAATACTTAATACATCGACTATTAACGCGTCGCGTTATTAGTTGGGTCAAAAATCGGCGTTTTAGACTGTTTTGCTGGCTGCCAAGCTCCATAAAAGCGCTTTTTCACTCGTTTTTGTCTGCTTTTTTGTGGGGTATGTGTTGAAATCTTCCGCAGAGCCATATAATACGAGCGGGAGGTATGATGCACGGTGGAGTATATGGGTTTTTCATGAGATCCATATCGCTGGCAGTTTAGGCGGACAGGTTGCGCGCTGCGCTGACATTTGCCTTGAACCGCCGGTGCGCGCATAATGCGGTCGCTATAGAACTCATCTTTTCCCATGTCATTTCGTCCTGAACCTCCCCTCTTGCAAAGCGCCGATCCGAAAATCGCGGTCGTGCTGGTCAACCTCGGTACGCCCGACGCACCCACGCCCAGCGCGGTGCGGCGCTATCTCAAGCAGTTTTTGTCCGACCAGCGTGTAGTCGAGATTCCACGCTTCGTTTGGTGGTTTATTCTCAATCTCATCATTTTGCCGTTTCGCGCGAGGAAGTCGGCGAAAAAATACGCCAGCATCTGGATGCGCGACGGTTCACCGCTGGCAATCCATACTGAAAAACAGGCGAAACTGTTGCGCGGTTATCTGGGTGAACGTTCGCATGACGTGCAAGTTGTGCCGGCAATGCGTTACGGCAACCCGTCGCTGCCGGACGTGCTGGACAAGCTCAAGCAGACGGGGTGCGAGCGCATCCTGATTTTGCCTGCCTACCCGCAGTATTGTGCCGCGACGACTGCTACGGTGTTTGATGCGGTTTTTGCGCATTATGCTGAGGTACGCAATGTGCCTGAGTTGCGTTTTGTCAGAAACTATTACGACCATGACGCTTATATTGGTGCGTTGTCAGAGTCAGTGTTTGCTTACTGGGAAAGTAACGGACGGCCAGACAAGCTTGTGATGAGTTTTCACGGAATGCCGAAGCGGACACAGGATTTGGGCGATCCGTATCACGATGAATGCCAGCAAACGGGACGCCTGTTGGCAGCGCGGCTTGGGCTAGCGCCGGAGCAATATCTGGTGACATTTCAGTCGCGTTTCGGCAAGGCAAACTGGCTGCAACCCTATACTGCACCCACGCTAAAACAGTTGGCCGAGAGCGGTGTGCGCCGGGTCGATGTCATGTGTCCCGGCTTCATTGCTGATTGTCTGGAGACGCTGGAAGAAATTGCGATCGAGGGTCGCCAAGAGTTTATGACGGCAGGCGGCAAGGATTTTCACTACATTCCTTGCCTGAATGAATCGAACGTTTGGATGCATGGATTGGCAGAGGTTGCCGAGCAGAACTTGTTGGGGTGGCCAACTATGATGACGGCGGCAATGCAGCAGGAGCAGCGCGAAAAGGCTAGATTATTTCAAGCAAGAGCGCGTTTGCTGGGTACGGTGCAATAATGGCACGCACACCAACTCCGCCGCCTGATACAGATTGACGGCGGATTGTTTCGCCCCAGTCGGTGCAACATTGTGGTGCAAGTAACTGACCCTCATTGCTGGATGTGGAGGTTGGTGTAACACAGCCACACTGTTGCCAGCAGTGTGTAAGTGACGATGATCGCGGTGATCAGTTGGAGTTTTAGGTTCATGATGAGCTCCTAGTTGCTATGCCGGACTACCTGATTTCATAATAGTCCGCTATTGAAAAAAATCCACCTTGAATAATGTAAGATTTGTAACAAAAAATACGGGGTATGGTGCTTGCTGCTGTATGACAATACCTTCAGCAAAATTTGTGCCACTGCGTCCTTGAAATGATGCACACCATCCCCATGTAACAAAAATTGAAAGGCATTTTTTGAAAGTTGGAGATTGAGTATGCAAGACCAGGAAAACGAACACGCAGCACCAGAACAAGACATAGTAGCGCCATCGCAGGCAGCTGAACCGACGTTGGAAGATCAATTGGCGCAGGCGGAAAGCCGCGCGGCTGAAATGCAGGATGCATTTTTGCGTGCCAAAGCCGATGGGGAAAATATCCGCCGTCGCGCGCAGGAAGACCTTTCCAAGGCGCATAAATTTGCGATTGAAAGCTTCGCCGGTTCGATGGTAGCCGTCAAGGACAGCCTTGAAATGGCGCTAAAGGTCGAAACTCCGTCGATCGAATCCCTAAAAGAGGGCGTCGAAATGACGCTGAAGCAACTGACGTCGGCGTTTGAAAGCAACCGGCTGATCGAAATTGAACCGGCGCAGGGTGAGCCGCTCGACCCGATGAAACATCAGGCTGTTACAACCGTACCTGCCGAGCAGGAGGCAAACACCATTGTTTCCGTGCTGCAAAAGGGCTACATGATCGCGGATCGGCTGTTGCGCCCGGCGATTGTGATCGTCGCTGCCGCTAAATAGTTTTGGACCTTGAAATACGCGAAAAAATCGCAATATAAGAAACAATATTCGGTTCGGCACACCCGGATCAACCTAATTTAGGCACTGAAAGGAAATAACATGGCAAGAATCATCGGTATCGATCTGGGCACGACCAACTCCTGCGTCTCCGTCATTGAAAACGGACAGCCCAAAGTCATTGAGAATTCAGAAGGCACCCGCACCACGCCATCTATCATCGCTTATCAGGAAAATGGCGAAATTCTGGTGGGTGCGCCCGCCAAGCGCCAGGCTGTGACCAACCCAAAGAACACGCTATATGCGATCAAGCGCCTGATCGGCCGCAAATTTGACGAAAAAGAAGTGCAAAAAGATATCGGCCTGATGCCATTCTCCATCGTCAAAGCTGACAATGGTGATGCATGGGTGTCGGCGCTCGACAAGAAGCTTGCTCCACAGCAAATCTCAGCCGAAGTATTGCGCAAGATGAAAAAGACCGCCGAAGACTATCTTGGCGAAGAAGTGACCGAAGCGGTTATTACCGTTCCCGCCTACTTCAATGACGCACAGCGCCAGGCAACCAAAGACGCTGGCCGCATCGCGGGTCTGGAAGTGAAACGCATCATCAACGAGCCGACCGCAGCAGCATTGGCGTTTGGCCTCGACAAGACCGACAAACGCGATCGCAAGATTGCGGTATATGACTTGGGCGGCGGCACGTTTGACGTTTCCATCATCGAAATCGCCGATGTCGATGGCGAGAAGCAGTTTGAAGTGCTGTCAACCAATGGCGACACCTTTCTCGGTGGCGAAGATTTCGATCAACGCATCATCGACTTCATCATCGACGAGTTCAAGCAGATCAACGGCATCGACCTGAAGAAAGATCCGATTGCGCTGCAACGCATCAAGGCTTCGGCCGAGCGCGCGAAGATCGAACTGTCGTCCTCGCAGCAAACTGAAATCAATGAGCCGTATATCGCGATGGCGAATGGCGCACCGGTTCACTTGACGCTGAAGATTACGCGCGCCAAGCTTGAGTCGCTGGTTGAGGAGCTGATTGCGCGAACGATCGAACCTTGCCGCATCGCAATCAAGGATGCAGGTGTGAATGTGTCCGACATCGACGACATCATCCTGGTTGGCGGTATGACCCGCATGCCGAAGGTGCAGGATAAAGTGAAGGAATTCTTCGGCAAGGAACCACGCAAAGACGTGAATCCAGATGAAGCCGTTGCAGTTGGTGCTGCATTGCAGGGCTCGGTTCTGTCCGGCGAACGCAAGGATTTACTGCTGCTGGATGTGACCCCGCTGTCGCTCGGTATCGAGACACTGGGCGGTGTAATGACCAAAATGATCCAGAAAAACACTACGATCCCGACCAAGTTCAGCCAGGTATTCTCGACCGCGGAAGATAATCAACCTGCGGTGACGATCAAGGTCTATCAGGGCGAGCGTGAAATGGCAGTCGGCAACAAGGGCTTGGGCGAATTTAATCTCGAAGGCATTCCACCAGCGGTACGCGGCTTGCCGCAAATTGAAGTGACCTTCGACATCGACGCTAACGGCATCTTGCATGTCAGCGCGAAAGACAAGGCCAGTGGCAAGGAAAACAAGATCACCATCAAGGCTAACTCCGGCTTGACCGAAGAAGAAATCCAGAAAATGGTGAAAGACGCCGAGTTGAATGCTGCCGATGACCATAGACTGAAAGAGCTGGCGGATGCACGCAACCAAGGCGATGCCTTGGTGCACAGCACGAAAAAATCGCTGACCGAATACGGCGACAAGCTGGAAGCGGACGAGAAAGAAAAGATCGAAGCTGCGATCAAGGATCTGGAAGAAGTGCTGAAAGAAAGCACCAGCGACAAGGTCGCGATCGACGCCAAGTTGGAAGTGTTGGCAACGGCTTCGCAAAAGCTGGGCGAGAAGATGTATGCAGACGCGCAGGCGAAGCAAGCTGCCGCTGGTGCTGAAGGTGCGCCTGAGTCGGAAGCAAAGCCGAAGGAAGATGACGTAGTCGACGCAGATTTTAAAGAAGTCAAAGACAAGTAATTCAGTCGGGCGGCGTGACCGTAACGACAAGCCGGGCAGTCGTAATCGCTTTGCGTTTACACTGTCCGGCGTTTTCACGTAGATAACTGGATATAAGCAATGGCAACAAAGCGTGATTTTTACGAAATATTGGGTGTGCCTAAAGATTCCTCCGAAGAGGACATCAAGAAAGCTTATCGCAAACAGGCGATGAAGCATCATCCTGACCGCAATCCGGACAGCAAGACGGCGGAAGGTAAGTTCAAGGAAGCCAAAGAAGCCTACGAAATGCTCTCCAACAAGGAGAAGCGCGATGCCTATGATCGTTACGGACATGCTGGCGTCGATCCCAATATGGGTTATGGCGGCGGTGGCCAGCAAGGCGGTTTTGCCGATGCTTTTGGCGATATCTTTGGTGATATTTTCAGCGGTGGCAGCTCGCGCAATCGCGGCGGGCCGCAGATGTATCGCGGCGCCGATTTGCGTTATACCCTCGAAATTTCGCTGGAACAGGCTGCAAACGGTTTTGATACGACCATCCGGGTGCCATCCTGGGATAACTGCGACACTTGCAGCGGTTCAGGCGCCAAGCCGGGCACATCGCCGACCACTTGCACCACTTGCGGCGGTCAGGGGCAGGTGCGTATGCAGCAGGGCTTTTTCAGCGTCCAGCAAACATGCCCGAAATGTCATGGCAAGGGGCAGGTCATCGTCGAACCTTGTACCGCTTGTAGCGGTGCGGGCAAGATCAAGCGCAACAAGACACTGGAAGTGAAAATCCCAGCCGGGATCGACGATGGCATGCGTATTCGTTCATCAGCCAATGGCGAGCCGGGTCAGAATGGCGGCCCGCCGGGCGACTTGTACGTTGAAATCCATATCAAACAGCACGCAGTATTCCAGCGTGAGGGAGACGATCTGCATTGTGAAATGCCGGTGACGTTTGCAAAGGCGGCGCTGGGCGGTGAAATTGAAGTCCCGACGCTGAATGGTAAAGTATCGTTCACCCTGCCTGAAGGTACGCAGACCGGCAAGGTGTTCCGCCTGCGTAGCAAAGGGATCAAGGGTGTGCGTTCCGGGCACTTGGGCGACCTGTTCTGCCACGTTGCAGTGGATACGCCGGTGAAGCTGACCGAGCGCCAGAAAGAATTGCTGCAGGAACTGGAAACATCGATGCTTGAGGGCGGAGACAAGCACAATCCGCGCAGTGAAGGCAAATCGTGGAAAAGCAAGGTGAAGGAATTTTTTGAGTGATTTTTGCTCAAATGGCCGCAGCGAAATCTGCGGCCATTTTTTCAAGAATCAAGACAGGTACTGATCCATCCAAGCACGGCATTTTTTGGGAATGCCGCGTTTGAAATGCGCTAACTAAAACTGTTCCCAGTCACCATCACTCCCTCCTTCTGCTCGACGAGGGATTGGTGCGCCATTTGCAATTTTCGCTACGGGTGTTTTTGCAACAGCTGTCTTGGGTACCAATCGCGTGACATTCTTTGATCGGTTCGGTGCGCGCCGCTCATGCAGGACCATGCCCCCTGTATTAACTGACTCTGCAGGTACGGGGATAGATGTTGTGGCATGTCCAGTATTAAACACACTTACTACTCGCACCAGATTAATGGCCTGATCCTGCAGTGATTCGGCCGCAGCCGCAGCCTGTTCGACCAGCGCAGCATTTTGTTGCGTGGCCTGATCCATCTGCGTCACTGCCTGATTGATTTGCTCGATGCCATCACTTTGTTCCTGGCTTGCAGAAGTGATTTCGCCCATGATGTCGTGTACCCGCTTGATGCTGGTAACAATGTCATTCATTGTGACGCCTGCCTGCTCGACCAGTTTGCTGCCTTCACCAACCTTATCCACCGAATCATCAATCAAGCTTTTTATTTCTCGCGCAGCAGAGGCACTGCGTTGTGCCAAACTGCGCACTTCCGTTGCGACGACAGCAAACCCTCTGCCCTGCTCCCCGGCACGTGCTGCTTCTACTGCCGCATTGAGCGCAAGAATATTGGTCTGGAAGGCGATCCCATCAATCACGCTTATGATGTCGACGATCTTCTTGGATGATTCGTTGATTGACCCCATGGTCTGTACCACTTTCGATACGACTTCGCCTCCTTGGAGAGCGACATTGGACGCTGTGCTAGCCAGCTGATTTGCCTGGCGAGCATTGTCTGAATTTTGCCTGACTGTCGACGTCAACTCTTCCATAGAAGATGCGGTTTCTTCCAGCGCGCTGGCTTGCTGTTCCGTCCTGCGGGACAGGTCAAGATTGCCGGCTGCAATTTCTCCTGATGAGGTTTCAATCGAGTCGGCGGCGAACCGAACTTTACCAACAATGGATGCCAAGCCCAGGCTGATGTTATCGATGGCTGTCATCAGCTGCCCGACATCATCTTGCCGAGGGGGCATCGGCTCGATCGAGAGATCGCCGGCTGCGATCCGCTTGGCAGTGCCAACCATCCTTTCCATTGGCACAGTGATCATCTGGCGTGTAAACCAGTACAGGATACCGGCTATGAGCAGCATGACAACTAGGCCGATTGCCGCGTACAGGTTGCGCATCGCTGTGATTTCACCTGTTGTTTCCGCAGCGGGGACTTGCCCAACTACGAGCCAGTTCCAGTCTTTGTAGGATGAAAATGCAACCAGCATTTCTTTGTGTTTTTCATCCTTATCTTGGATCGTTATCAGCGACGTGCCATCTTTTGCCTTGAGCATGTCCTTGATATATTCGCGCCCAGACACATCTTTCAGGCCAAGAATGTTTTGACCTTCAGCGCTCGGATGGAACACCAATTGGCCAAGTCCAGCGCCTTCTTTAGTATCCATCACATAGAAATGACCGGTTTCGCCCAGTTTGAGCGCCAGTAATTTAGATTTAAGTGAGGCCAGGTCGCTGGTGATGTCGACGCCGACAAACTTGATCCCGATGACGTTGCCCCCAGCATCCTTGATCGGAGTGTATTCGGTCATGAACTTCTTGCCGAACAATGTGGCGGTGCCTGCATAGACATTCCCTGCCAGTATGCGGGCGTAGCTAGGGTGGTTGCGGTCCAGCATGGTGCCCACAGCGCGTTCGCCGTTCTCTTTCTTGAGTGAGGTGGCGATACGCACGAAATCATCGCCACTCTTTACAAATATTGTTGCAACCTCTCCGCTTTGCGCGGTGAATTTGTCGGGAGTCGAATGATCGTAATGAAGCGATTTCCCATTATTCATCAGCGTTGGTACCGGTTTGCCAGCGGCATCGTTTTTTGGGGCGGAATCAATCGAAAAATTGCCGCTGAAGTAGCTCGCGAACAGTTTTGAAAACCGGCTCACTTCATCTCGCTTACTGAGGTCAAACGTCTCAATTAGATCAACGACTACCTTGGTTTGGCTCTGAACTGATTCTTTGACCTGTTTTTCCATAAGGGTCGACGTTGATTTCCCTGATGCAAATTCGAACAGAAAAAACATCACGCTTACCATGGCGAATACCATCAAGCACAATCGGCTCCCAACACTCCATTTTTTGTATGCTTGCAGACCTGTTTTGTTCATGCTTTTCTCCTTATTAAGGCTGTGTCATTGTTTTATCAACTCGTGATAGCCAGTCTGCATTCACTAAGAAAATGCCACGTCTTTTTGCGGTCAAGTTCACAGCTATTCCCTTATATACCAGGTGGGATTGGCAATATTACCGTAAGATTTCCATGTGGAAATGATTCTGATATGTTACAGATGTTACATATGTTGTTAATTGGCAACGTGATGGAGTTGCAATGCTATGTGGTAACGGGGGGGGGGGGGGGGGGGGGGGGGCTGCCGCTAAACCTGTTTTTGCAGTTACACGAATTTTTGTGCGGAGAGTCTTGGGTAGCGGTTTTGGCGAAGAAAAATTGGTTGTAATAGGGTGGTGTTAAGGTAATTTAATGATAGTTATAATATATTAATATTGCAAATAACATCTGGTTCAGTGATGGCGATGCAGTATTTTATGTGCAATCAGATAACTAATTCTATTGTCGTAGGGAGGCGTAGAGCAGTTGCTTGGATGAGGGGGCAATGCCTAATGATTGTGAGTGGCGGATCAAAGGCACACTGACAAGGCACTTCTATTGATCAAGTGTAGGGGATGGGGCGCAGGCGAGCGAGGGGGACGGACCCGCATCAAGCCTGCATTTCCATCTGGATACGGCGCCGATCTTCCTCTTCCAGCCGTGCCAATTCAATCTCTTGTATCACCTCATCTACATCCACAGGCTCGGTCGGCGCTGCGACGTGGCCGGTCAGTGGTGTCTCAGGTGTCAGCAAGCCAGCTTGATATAGATCCCAAATTTCCTTGCCGTATTGGCTGTTCAGCAGTTCAGGGGCGACGGTGCCGAAAAAATTAGCCAGATTGCTTACGTCACGTTCCAGCATGGACGAAGCCACGCTGCTGCCTGCTGCATCAATCGCTTGCGGCAAATCGATGATGACCGGGCCGTGCGCATCGACCAGTATATTGAACTCGGACAAGTCACCGTGGATGACGCCGGCACACAGCATCAGCACGACTTGCTGCAACAACATCGCATGGAATTTCAGTGCCAGATCGTGGTCGAATTCCACATCGTTCAAGCGAGGAGCAGCATTGCCATCTGCATCTGTCACCAGTTCCATCAACAGCACACCTTCAAAGCAGATGTAGGGTTTTGGTACACGCACGCCAGCGGCTGCCAGTCGATATAAAGCGTCAACTTCGGCGTTTTGCCAGACTTCTTCGGCCATCTTGCGCCCATAGCGTGAGCCCTTTTCCATTGCTCGTGCCTGACGGCTGTTTTTTACACGCCGGCCTTCCTGATAGGCAACCGCCTGATGGAAGCTGCGATTCGTTGCTTCCTTGTACACCTTGGCGCAGCGTATGTCGTCGCCGCAACGCACTACATAAACGGTGGCTTCCTTGCCGCTCATCAACTGGCGCATGACTTCGTCGATCAGGCCTTCTTCAACCAGCGGCTGGATTCTTTTTGGGGTTTTCATAATGCTTGCCGAAATGGCATAGACCTTCTTAAATCATAGGGCGGGGTAAGCGCCAACGGGAGTGACATTGAGTTGCTGCGTGAAGTCAAGATGCTCAATCTTTAAACATGCAAGAGCGAAGCAGGCGAGTGCAGCAAACTCATACAACAGGAAAGGTTATCACAACCAATGAATAGCGCGTTTTATTCCTGACATGAGTGACGCCTGGCAGCATCAATTGAGCACATGGGGTCAGTGGAATGCTTGTGCTTCAAACCATTGGGCTCTGGCATTTGAATGGTGGCATAATAGGATGCTTGCCCAAGCATCAAGCCGCATAATTTAAAACCGTCAGCTACCGAGTAATACGAGATGAGCACTTTAGATCCCAACGACATCAATCTGGAACATTTATTTCAACGAAACCGTGAGTGGGCTGCGGCGATGGTGGCTGCGGACCCAGAGTATTTCACTCATCTGACTACACAGCAATTGCCGAATTATTTCTGGATTGGTTGTTCCGACAGTCGCGTTCCTTCCACGCAAATCACCAATTTGTTGCCAGGTGATATTTTTGTTCACAGAAATGTAGCAAACGTGGTTTCACATTCTGATCTGAGCTTTTTGTCGGTATTGCAGTTTGCGGTCGATGTGCTGCGTGTGCGGCACGTGATTGTGTCCGGCCACTACAATTGTTCTGGTGTGCACGTGGCGCTAATGCGCCAGCGCGTCGGTCTGGCGGACAACTGGCTACGGCACATTCAGGATACGCACCATAAACATGGGCGGTATCTGGGCGAAACATTGCCGCAACAGACCCGGTATGACCGGCTGTGCGAGATCAACGTGATCGAATCGGCGGTTAATGTGTGCCGCACCACTATCGTGCAGGATGCATGGCTGCGCGGGCAGGAATTGACCATCCACGGTTGGGTGTACGGCGTACACGATGGCTTGTTGCGCGATCTGGGAATGACGGTCAGTTCAGACGATGAAATCGAGTCCAAGTTTGCAGAGAGTCTGGCGCGGTACGATGCCCCGGCCGAGTGAGCCCAGGTGCTTACCGAAACCCGATGTGTCCGTCTTGTAGTGCGAGACGTATAACGTCGGGTTGCCCGATCAAATCATCGTCGTGAGACGCCATCACAATGCTGCTGCCTTCCTTGATCAAGGTTGGTATCAGCGCGGTGATTTGACTACTGGCTTCTTTATCCAAGTTAGAGGTGGGCTCGTCAAGCAATAGTAATTCCGGCTTGAGGATTCTGGCACGCGCCAGCGCCACGCGCTGCTTTTCACCCCCGGACAACCTGTCTGCCAGTCGGTCGCTCAAATGCGATACACCGGCCCACTCCATGGCTTCATTCACGCGCTGATCGATATGGCTCGTCTCTATTCCTCGTATACGCAAACCGTAAGCGATATTGGCGGCAACACTGGCAGAGAACATAACTGGGTGCTGGTGTACATATACGATCGCATTGCGTAAAAACTTGGGGTAGGGCGAAAGTTGCACCGGATTGCCATGAAAACTGGCTTGCGCAACTTCCGCTGGTTCCAGACCGCACAGTACGCGCAGCAAGGTACTTTTCCCCGCGCCGTTCGGGCCGGTCAGCATATAGGCGCTGGCCGGATTGATGGTGAGTTCCTCAATATCCAGCAGCGTCTTTCCACCAAACTGCTTTTTTAGCCCACGTATCGAAAGCAGTGGAATCATTGTGCAACTCCCGATGCGTGTGCCTTGCCTTGAAGCAGCATCAATGCGGCATTGATGATCAACGCAATTGCGACCAACAGGATGCCAAGCGCAATACCTTGCGCAAATTCGCCTTTGCTGGTCTCCAGCGCGATTGCGGTCGTGATGGTACGTGTTTCATCGGCGATATTGCCGCCGACCATCATCGCGCATCCCACTTCAGAAAGAATGCGGCCAAATCCGGTAATGATCGCGGCCATCACGCCAAATCGTACTTCATGCAGCACAGTCAGCATCACACGCCAGCGCGATGCGCCCAATGTGACGGCGGTCTCGGCCAAACGACGGTCGGTGGCCTGCACAGCCGCCAGCGTAAATGCGATCAACACTGGAAAACCGATTAAAACTTGTCCGGCGATGATGCCGGATTGGCTAAACAGCCAGTGCAATCCGCCCAACACCCCATGACGCGACAGCATCAAATACAGCAATAGCCCGATCAGTACCGTTGGCAGCGACAGCGATGCTTGCGTAAGCCATATAACAACCCGCCTCCCCACAAAATCATGGGCCGCTATCAGGTAGCCTGCAATCACTGCTATCGGTGACGCGATGACCAAGCTGATCATCGTGGTTTTTAGTGACACCCAAATGATTTGCCACAGCACCGCATCTCCTGACAGCAACAAGGAGAAAGCTTCACGGATTGAGGCGGACAAATCCATAACTTTGGGTCAGAAACAGTGTTCCGTTGCAGGGAAGGACTTGTCCTTGACGGCTGCGACGTAGGCTTTGAGCGCCGCGCCGATGCTGGTCTGGCCTTGCATGAAATCTTTCACAAAACGCGGTTTGTGTCCGGGGAAAACGCCTAGCATGTCGTGCATCACCAATACCTGCCCGGAGCAATCCGGTCCGGCGCCGATGCCGATGGTCGGGATTGCCAGCATGTCGGTCACTTCCTTACCGAGCGCGGCCGGAATCGCTTCCAGCAGCAACATGCAGGCGCCAGCCTGCTGCAACGCGAGCGCATCCACTTTCAGTTTTTCTGCGGCTTCGATGGTCTTGCCCTGCACCTTGTAGCCACCAAACTGATGCACCGATTGCGGTGTCAGGCCGAGGTGGGCACAGACAGGAACGGCACGTTCAGTCAAAAAGCGCACCGTATCTACCAGCCAGCTTCCGCCTTCAATCTTGACCATCTGCGCACCCGCCTGCATCAGCTTAACCGCGTTGTCGAATGCGGCCTGCGGTGTCGCATAGCTGCCGAATGGCATGTCAACCGCCAGGAAGGCGGCCTGGTTGCCGCGCGCCACGCTGGCGGTATGGTAGGCGACGTCGGCCACCGTTACCGGCAGCGTCGAGCTTTGTCCCTGGCATACCATGCCGAGCGAATCGCCGACCAGCAGCATCTCGACGCAGGCACGATCCATCAATGCCGCAAAGCTTGCATCGTAGCAGGTCAACATCGTGATTTTTTCGCCGCTATTACGCAAAGCCATCAAACTTGGGATGGTGACGGTCTTGCGCTCTTGCAGGTAACTTGCCATGAATATCTCTCCAAAGGTATGGCTTCAGGAACGAAAAATAAAATAAACTGCGCCCATCAGACACAGTGCCGCCCAAACATAGTCCAGCTTGAATGGTTCGTTCATGTAAAACATTGCAAATGGTACGAATATTGTCAGTGTAATCGCTTCCTGCATGATTTTCAGCTGTGCCAAGCTGTAATGGCTGTAGCCGATGCGATTTGCCGGCACCTGCAACAGATATTCAAACAGTGCGATACCCCAGCTGATGAGTGCTGCCACCAGCCAAGTCTTGCTCGACAGATTTTTCAGATGTCCATACCAGGCAAACGTCATGAAGACGTTCGATAGGATCAGCAATCCGGCAGTTTGGACAATCACAGGTATTTGCATGGCGGTCTCAACTATCTGGGTAGGGCCAAGTCAAGCAATTTTGCGTATCACCTGATCGGTGATGTCTGGTACAAAATCATGCGCTGGTCCAGCCCCCGGTATGGTGACGAACGGATCGATCTGCAACAGTGGAATAAGTGTAAAAGCACGCTGCAACAGACGCGGATGCGGTACCTGTAGCGTGCTGGTCGTGATCGTCTGATCGCCGTACAGCAGGATGTCCAGATCCAGCGTGCGTGGTGCGTTTATGTATGGCCGTTCCCGCCCGAATTCGTTTTCGATGGCCTGCAATGCTTGCAACAGTTCCTGTGCCGGCAAGCTGGTGCGTAGTTGCACCACCGCGTTGATGAAATCGTCGCCTTGCGCATCGATTGGTGCTGTCTGGAACAAGGACGATTGCTGTTCAAGCTGAGTCATCGGCAAGTCATTCAGGCGCAATATGGCGCGCTGCACCTGGCCGACCGCATCGCCCAAATTGGAGCCGAGCCCGATATAAGCCGCTACAGGTTGGGGCGCTGAATTCATTCTGCCGGTTCAGTGGTGGTGCTGACTTCGCCATCTTTCTTGCGTCCGCGCCCGCCGCGTCGGGGAGCCCGCTTTTTAGCAGTTGCGCCGCCCTCCGCGGGTTTGGCTTTTTTCGCGAGCAATAAGGCTTCGCGCTCAGTGCCATCGGCATTGATGAAGGCAGTCCACCACTCACCCACTTCTAGCGGAATTTCACCCGATTCGCAGCGCAGCATCAAAAAGTCGTAACCGGCACGAAAGCGCGGGTGCTCCAGTAATTTGTAAGGTGTCTTGCCAGCGCGGCGTTCAAAACGCGGCTGCAAGGCCCATATGTCACGCATGTCGGATGCGATCTTGCGTTGCAGTGCCAAGGTATCGGTTTGGGTCTCGAGCACGTCGTCCGCAGCCAGATGCAGGGCCGGAATCGGGTATTCGCCGCTGGCGCGGTAAGCCGCCCACTTCTCAAGAACCTGATGCCACAGGAGTGAAGCAAACAGGAATCCGGGCGATACAGATTTGCCTTCCTTAATGCGCTGGTCAGTCTCTTTCAGTGCCAGCGTGACAAATTTTTCGCCGAGCGGTTGCTCCAGTACCACGTCCAGCAGTGGCAGCAGGCCATGGTGCAAACCCTCTTTGCGCAAGCGCTGCAGGCAGGCCATCGCATTGCCGCCCAGCAACAGCTTCAGCATTTCATCGAAGACGCGAGCCGCAGGCACATTGTTGATCAGTGGCGCCATGATGGCCATGGGCGCTCTGGTTGCCGAGTCGATCGAGAAGCCGAGCTTGGCGGCAAAACGCACCACACGCAACATGCGGATTGGGTCTTCTCTCAAGCGCAGTTCGGGTACGCCAATGATGCGCAGAATTTTTTTGCGAATATCGGCCATGCCGCCGTGGTAATCCAGCACGGTTTGCGTGGCTGGATCGTAGTACATCGCATTGATAGTGAAGTCGCGCCGTGCCGCATCCTCATCTTGCTCACCAAAAGTGTTGTCGCGCAGGACGCGGCCATGCTCATCCTTCTTGGACTCATCGGTTGAAATGCCACGGAAGGTTGTAACTTCCAGCAAGTCTTGCCCGAACATCACATGGACTATCTGAAAACGCTTGCCGATGATGAACGCACGGCGGAACAAGCGTTTAACCTGCTCCGGTGTGGCGTTGGTGGCAATGTCGAAATCTTTTGGCTTAACGCCTAGCAGCAGGTCGCGCACGGCACCGCCGACGACGAAGCCTTTGAAGCCAGCGTCTTGCAGGGTTTGCGTGACACGCAGCGCATTGTTTGAAAGCAAGGCAGGGTCGATGCGATGCACTTTGGCGCTGATGATGACAGGTGCGTTGGGGGCAGGCTGTTGGTTTTTTGATGATCCGAGCAGCTTGCGGAATAAGCGTTTAATCATTTATTTCAGTGATTCATCAAACAATTTAATTAAGGGCCAGCCATGCGCCTTGGCATGGGCTTCCAGTTTGGCATTCGGGTTGGTAGCAATCGGGTGGGTGACGATTGACAATAGCGGAATGTCATTTTGCGAGTCGCTGTAAAAATGACTTTTCTGAAAGCTGTCGAGTGTCTTCCCCATTTCAGACAACCACTGTCGTGTGTGGACAACTTTGCCTGGGCCGGAGGTCGGGATGCCCAGCAATTTGCCGGTAAATTCGCCTTCTGGTGTCAACTCAGGCTCGGCCGCGATCAAATGTTTGACACCCAGTTCGCGTGCGATCGGTTCTGTCACAAAGCGGTTGGTAGCTGTGATGATGGCGACCAGATCGTCGTTGTCCTGATGGCGTTTTAGCAGATCAAGCGCGGCTGGCAGGATTGCGGGTTGGATGACCTCCGTCATAAACTGCGCGTGCCAATCGTCGAGTTGCTTGCGCGGAAATTGCGCCAGCGTGCCTAGTGCAAATTCCAGGTATTCGACCGGGTCAAGTGTACCAGCCTGATACTGTGCGAAAAATTCGGCATTGCGTCTGGCAAAGGCGTCAGGTTCAACAGCACCGATGCGCGCAAGAAATTGGCCCCATTCATAATCGGAGTCGATCGGGAGCAAGGTATGGTCAAGGTCAAATAGCGCCAGGTTCATGGTGTTTCCGTTTCTGCGTTGAGTTGCAGCAGATCGCGCAACAGCGGCAGCGTAATTGCGCGCCGGGTTTCCAGCGAATAGCGGTCCAGCGCGTCCAGCATCGTCGATAGCGAGCGCATGTCGCGTCGATAATGCGTAATCAAGTAGGGTAACACACCGGGCGACAAATTCAGGCCGCGCGCTTGTGCAGACTTGCTCAGTGCGGTAATTTTTTCTTCATCGGTCAATGGGTGCACCTGATAGACCAGACCCCATCCCATGCGGCTACGCAAATCATCGCGCACCGACAATATGGCAGGCGCTACCGCACCAGTGGAAAGCATAAATCCACCTTGCTCGCGTACCTGGCTGAATAGTGCAAAAGCGGCTATCTGCGATTCATGGGGCAATTTTTCGCAATCGTCCAGCAGGTAAAGGCTGATTTCTGGAGAATAGGAAAAAGCGTCCATGTCGGCATTGGCCGCGATAAAACGCGTCGCGGGTAGTGCCGCTAGCGCATGCAGCAGATGGGTCTTGCCAGCGGTTGGCTCGCCCCAAATGTACGCAAAATATTCGACCGACGAGCGCAACTCGAACTGGCGCATCAAGTGCATCAGCTCCGCATTATTGCCGACGACAAACGTATCCAGGGTTTGCGGCTGTTGCGTCCCTAAATCCAGCAACAGTTGTCGCATGATTCAATACTCATGAAGTGTAAAAAGTGCTTTTGATGTAATGCATCCGTAGATGCGTGACCGCGACTGACAGGATGGCCGATGAGGGCAGCGCCAGCAGCACGCCAACAAAACCGAATAGTTGCCCAAAAGCGAGCAACGCAAAAATAATCATCAGCGGATGCAGCCCAATGCGCTCGCCCACCAGCTTGGGTGTAAGAAAAAATCCCTCAAGAACTTGCCCGAAGCCATAAATGATTGCGATCGGGATCAGACCATGGAATCCGCCGAATTGCAACAGGCCGGCGATGAGCGCGAGTATCAGTCCTATGCCGAAACCGACATAGGGAATAAAAATCAACAGGCCGGTCAGGATGCCGATCGGCAGCGCCAAATCGAAGCCAGCTACCGCGAGTGTGCAGGAATAATAAATTGCCAGGATCAGCATAACCAGAAATTGACCGCGCAGGTATTGCGCCAGCAACTGGTCCACTTCTGTTGCCATGTCGATGGTTTTTCTGGCCCAGCGGCGTGGGATCGCGCTCACCATAAGGCGCAACAGCCGACGCCAGTCCAACAGCAAATAAAACAACACAACCGGGATTAGTATCAGCGTCGTCAGCCAGCCCAGTACGGCCGTGCCGCCCACTTTGGCGGATGCCAGTACCGATTTCCATGCCCAATTCTGGCTGGCGGTGTATTGGTCCGCCATCATTTTCTTGACGCTGGCAGGATTGAGATTGATCTTTATGCCGTGTTCTTGCAGCAGGGGACTGAGCATTTCGTTCAAGTTGGTCAGGAGCGTCGGGATATGGTCTTGCAGCAAGGGGATTTCTTTTTGTAGTACCGGGACAACGAGCAGCACCAGCGCGACCAATACCGCCAACAATAACAACATGACGAGGATCACGGCAATTGGGCGTGGCATGCAAATCCTGCCAATTTTGCAGGAACAGAGGCGCTCTACGAGGGGATTTAACGCATAAGCCAGGATTGCGCCAACAATAAATGGCGTCAAAACCGGGCCAAGCAGTATCAATAAGGCCATCAATAGCAGCCATACCCCTACCCAGAGCATGGTCTGTTTCTGACTAATCGTAAAAGAAAAGCTCATTGAGTCGTAGCGCAGTCAGGCAGTTTGATAAAATGGCGGTTTCGTCAAAGCTGATGCTTTGACTACTTATATTGTTATTTTAACCGCCTCAGCGCCAAATACACCATGAGCACACCAACGAATGTTTCCCTTTCTTACCGCGACGCCGGTGTTGATATCGACGCAGGCGATGAGCTGATCGATGCGATCAAGCCATTTGCGAAGCGTACCATGCGCGAAGGCGTGCTTGGCGGTATCGGCGGTTTCGGTGCTTTGTTCGAAATTAGCAAGAAGTATAAAGAGCCGGTGCTGGTGTCTGGCACCGATGGCGTCGGCACCAAACTCAAGCTGGCTTTCCACCTGAATAAACACGACACAGTCGGCATTGACCTAGTTGCGATGAGCGTCAACGACATCTTGGTGCAAGGCGCTGAACCCTTGTTTTTTCTCGATTATTTTGCTTGCGGCAAGCTTGATGTCGCGACCGCAACGGACGTGATCAAGGGCGTTGCCTTGGGCTGTGAGCAGTCCGGTTGCGCATTGATCGGCGGCGAAACCGCCGAAATGCCGAGCATGTATCCGGATGGCGAATACGATCTCGCCGGTTTTGCGGTCGGCGCGGTTGAAAAATCAAAAATCATCGATGGCAGCAAAATCATACCTGGCGATGTGGTGCTGGGCATGGCGTCATCTGGCGCGCATTCCAACGGTTATTCGTTGGTGCGCAAGATCATCGATGTTGCCAAACCCGACCTGAACGCGGATTTCCACGGCAAGCCGCTGGCAGAGGTGCTGATGGCGCCGACGCGAATTTACGTCAAGCCCTTGCTGGCACTGATGGACGCGATGGAAGTCAAGGGCATGGCGCACATCACCGGTGGCGGGCTGGTCGAGAACGTGCCGCGTGTGTTGCGCGACAACCTCACCGCTGTGCTGCACCGTGACGAATGGGTGATGCCACCGCTGTTTCAGTGGCTGCAACAGCACGGCAATGTTGCCGATGCTGAAATGCACCGCGTATTCAACTGCGGCATCGGCATGGTTGTCATCGTGTCGCAAGAAAATGCCGACGCGGCAATTGCGCAATTGCGCGCGGCCGGTGAAACGGTTACGTGCATCGGCGAGATTCGTGCACGTCAAGGTGATGAGGCGCAGACGATCGTGATGTAACGGAATTGCAACCCCAAACAAAAATCCCCGCGAAGTGCGGGGATTTTTGTTTGGGCAATCAGCGCTTTATAAATACATTGCGTGCATCATCTCGCCGGTCTTTGTCCGTGCACATGACGGGCAGATGCAGGGATCGGATGCGTTGGTGCTGTCGACGGTGCGCGAAGTCGGTCACTACTCCTGCCGTTCGATGACCGGCAACTGTACTGCGCTGCAAGCCTTGGCTGATGAACCTGGCTTTGTGCAAATCCATACGAAAGATGCCAAAGTGCTTGGCATTAAGGATCAGCAGTTGGTGTGGGTTTCCTCGCGTCGCGGCAAGGTAATCACACGTGCCGCCCTTAACGAGCGCGTGAATCTCGGCGCGGTCTACATGACTTACCAGTGGTGGATCGGCGCCTGTAACGAGCTGACTGCCGAACATTTCGATCCGATTTCACTGACGCCGGAATACAAATACACCGCCGCCAAGATTGATAAAATCGACGATCAGGCGTGGGCGGAGCGTTATGTGACGACTGAATACAGTCAGATGAAGGCAGGTATGCGTGCAGCTGCGTTGGTGTGATATAAGGCGGGAGTGATATTATACTCATGCCGGTATTAGGTCTCCCACTCGTGTTATATGGCTTTCCGACGAATTAAGGCATATACCCCCGTAAAATATGACATTTTGACGGCTAAAACAGGCTATTTTTAGGTGTTTTTTGCTGTTGGAGAACCCCTAATGCCGGTTTTCAGCCTCGACTAATAACGCGGCGCGTTAATAGTCAATGTAACAAGATTGCGGGACGGTATTCATTTTTGCTTGGGACAGAGTGTCACTCTGTCCCACAACAAAACAGGGTCAAGCGGTACTCTGTCCTCAGCCAATCAGGCGGCTAGCTTCCTACAATACCGCCACGCCCTTGACCTGCGCAAACAGCGATTTGCCTGGCTCTAGCCCCAGTGCGCTGGCAGATTTGCGTGTGATGCGGCATAGCAGGCGCGTGCCACCGGCATCCAGACCAACCATCACTTGGCCGAGCGCATCGTCGGACAAGTCAACCACGGTGGCACGGAGGATGTTTAAGATGCTGGTGCCGGATTGACGTTCGAGCGTAAGGCTGACGTCGCGAGCCTGTATCCGCAGACGTACAGGCTGACCAAGTTTGATGGTGTCATTCGGCAAAAATATTCTTCCGCCAGAAAATTCAACACATGCCAGTTGAAATTCCGGATCATGTTCGACGACGTGGCCGCTAATGACCGCCGCTGCCGCATCGCCATGTGCAAGCGGCATATCCAGCCGCGTCAGCAGGCTGCTGGCGGTGTCGGATACACGTACCCGACCGCCTTCCAGCAACACGATATGGTCGGCCATCTGTGCGACTTCATCCAACGCGTGGCTGACGTAGAGCATCGGGATCTTAAGATGTTCACTTAGTCGCTCCAGATAAGGCATGATTTCATGCTTGCGCTGCATGTCTAGCGCAGCCAGCGGTTCGTCTAGCAGCAGTACGCGCGGGCTGGTCGCCAATGCGCGTGCGATGCCGACGCGCTGGCGCTCGCCGCCGGATAAGGTGGATGATTGGCGTTGCATCAGGTGTTTGATGCCGAGCAGATCGACTGCGTGATCGAGCGAAATCGTCCGTTGCGACAAAGGGACTCGCTTCATCCCGAATTCAAGATTGCGCCGGACGTCGAGGTGTTCAAACAGCAGCACATCCTGAAACACAAAACCAATCGCGCGCCTGTGCGTCGGGAGAAAGATAGCTTGCGCATCGTCCTGCCAGACTTGGCCATCCACCCGGATGCAACTGTCGTGCGCACGTTCCAGGCCGGCAATGGCGCGCAGCAGCGTGGTTTTGCCTGCGCCAGAAGGGCCAAATAGGGCAGTAATGCCTTGGCCCGGCAATTCAAGATTGACCGCCAGCGAATAGTCGGGAAAGGCGACATTGACACAGGCACGGATGGTATTCACTTGCGCCGTCCGGTCGGGTTGAGCAGGTAGAGCGCGAGCAGCACCGCAAAGCTGAAGGTGAGCATGCCTGCCGACAGCCAGTGAGTGTGGGTATATTCAAGTGCTTCAACCTGGTCGTAAATCTGTACCGACAAGACGCGTGTGTTGTCGGGGATGTTGCCGCCTATCATCAATACGACGCCGAATTCGCCGACCGTATGCGCAAACCCCATCACGGTTGCGGTCAGGTAGCCGGGTTTGGCAAGGGGCAACAGGACGTTAAAGAAGGTGTCGATCGGCGATGCGCGCAGCGTGGCAGCAGCTTCCAGCGGGCTTTTGCCGATCGCTTCAAATGCATTCTGAATAGGTTGTACGACGAAGGGTAGTGAATAGAATACTGACGCAATCACCAGCCCGGAAAAACTAAAGGGCAGCAAGCCGATGCCTAGTGCTTCAGTCAATTTTCCTATCGGTCCGTTGGGGCCCATCGTCACCAGCAGGTAAAACCCCAGTATGGTCGGCGGCAACACCAGCGGCAATGCGACGATTGCACTGGCTGGGCCTTTCCAGCGCGAGCGTGTTTGCGACAGCCACCACGCGATAGGCGTGCCAAGCACCAGCAAGATCGCAGTCGTCAGTGCGGCTAGTTTCAGCGTCAACCAGATAGCGGAGAAGCTGGATTCTGCCATTATTCGTAGCCGTAGGTATGGATGATTCGGCGGGCATTGTCGGATTTGAGATAAGCCATCAACGCTTTTGTCGCCGGGTTATTGTGGTCGCGTGTGAGCAGCACCGCATCCTGCCGGATCGGGCGGTACAGATGTCGCGGCACGATCCACGCCGAGCCGCTGAGTATTTTGCCATTTTTATAGATTTGCGACAGTGCGACAAAGCCCAGTTCTGCGTTGCCGCTCATGACAACCTGATAGGTTTGCCCGATGTTTTCACCTTGTACAAATTTTGGCTGTAGCGCGCTCAGCAAGCCGAGTTTGTTGATCACTTCGATTGCAGCCGCGCCATAAGGTGCTGCTTTGGGCGACGCTACGGCGATGTGCCGGAAGTCCTGCTGGTGTAATACCTTGCCTTTGTCGTCGACATAAGCCGGTTTTGCCGACCACAGCGCCAGTTTGCCAATCGCATACGTAAAGCGGCTGCCTGGTGCGGCGGCGTTTTCTGCTTCCAGTCGGGCCGGTGTGGCGTCATCGGCAGCGAGGAGTATGTCGAAAGGTGCGCCGTGCGTGATTTATGCGTAGAACTTGCCGGTGGCGCCGGATGACAGCACCGCCTTGTGGCCAGTCGTTCGTTCAAAGTCGGCGGCAATTTCCTTCATCGGTTCGGCAAAGTTGGCTGCGACTGCAACCTGCACCTGATCGGCATGGGCGAATGAAGAGAACCCGGCAAACAGCAGTCCGGCCAGTAGTGTAAAAAAACGAGTATTAGAGCGCATGCAGCATTTTACACTCAGGCAAAATCCTGTCTCAAAGTCGGCATGCTTAATTCCGATTCACGCATTGCGAGCGCCTCACCGATCATCACCAGCACTGGGCCGATGGCGGCAGGCAAGCCTTGTTTGAGAGTGCGCAGGTCGGTGTAGTGAATGCGCTGATTGGGCAAGCTGCAATTTTCGACAATCACCACCGGCATGTTAGGCGTGCGCCCCTGATCCAGCAAACGCTGTGCGGTCAGTGCAGCCTCGCGCCCACCCATGTATTGCACCAGCGTATCGCAGTCGGGCAGCGAGTCTTGCTCAGCTTCGCCCGGCGCTGTGCTGGACGTGAAGAATGCAACACTGCGTGATACGCCACGTTTGGTCAACGGCCTGCCAACGGCTGATGCCGCAGCGAGGGCTGCGGTGATGCCCGGCACAACTTCATAGCTGATGCCAGCTTCTTCCAGTGCGCGCAATTCTTCGTCGGCACGGCCAAACATCATTGGGTCGCCGCCTTTGAGCCGCACCACCATGCGATATTGCTTGGCACTATTTACCAGCAGTTTGTTGATAAACAGCTGCGCGGTCGATTTTTGGTTGCAGCGTTTGCCGACCGGTATTTTTACCGCTTGCGGGCAGAATTCCAGCATCTCGGCTGTCACTAGCGCGTCATACAGCACGGCATCGGCTTGCGCCAGCAGGCGTGCACCGCGCACCGTGATCAGGTCTGCCGCGCCGGGGCCGGCACCGATCAAATAGACCCTGGTGGGAGACGTTGTGTGGTGTGAGTTCATGTCTTATTTCTTGCTATTGCTGGTGTTCTGCATACTTGCCATCATACGCAATATTTCATCAAGTTGCGCCTGGATGGATTCGGGAATGGCCATTTTACCGGCGAGCATCAGGCGTATCTGCTTGGCAGTGGATGCCGCATCAATCGCGACTGTGGCTTCTGGCGGTGAAAATTGTATTTCTTCGGTCGAGTATGGTGTTTCCGGCGTGCTGGCCTGGAATTGCATCATGCTCGGCAGGCGCTGCAGGCTGGCAATCGGCTCGCCTTCATGGCCGCGCATCACGATGCAGTTTCCTGGCCGCATTTTGAACATATTTTGCATCGTTCCAGGATAAACCGGATGGGTGTAACTGAAGATGGACAAACTGGAACATGCAATCGGGTTAATCAGCTTGGCTAAAACATGCCCAAAATTTCTCAAGCCAATTTCTTGTCGTACATTTAGCAGTCGATTCAATTCTGGCGACAGCACGCGCAGTGGCGCAAAAACGGGTGCGCCACGATTCAGTTCGCGCGTTACATCATCAATGCTGGTCGCGATGGTGACACCTAACGCCTGGAAAATTTCCATGCTGGTTGTGCGTTTTTCGTCTGCTTCATTGCCATGAATCAGCACGGGGATTTTTTCCCTAGCCAGTAGCAGTGCCAGCAACGGCACCCAGTTCGGCGTTTTGCGCGCGCCGTTATATGAGGGCAAAACAAGGACAGGCCTGTCCGATGTCACGTGCACCTTGCCCAAATGGCCATCTTCCACCGCGTCCAGAAAGCCAGCCAACTCGTCGGAGGATTCGGCCTTGATGCGCATCGCAAGGCAAAATGCACCCAGTTCCAGATCGCTGGCTTGTCCGCGCAGTATGTGGTCGAGCGCGTCTTTGGCTTCGGGCCGGGACAGATCGCCTGCACCTTTGGCGCCGCGTCCTACTTTTTTGATGTGCTTGGAAATGGACATAATTATTCTGGTGTCGATTCAGCCAAACTGGCACGGATCATTTGCTTGATTTCCGGTACGCAAGAACCGCAGTTGGTACCGCATTTGGTCTGCGTTTGCAGCGCGTTAAGTAGCACGTCCGGGCTGGTCACTCCGCTGGATTGCAGGTCGGCAAGCGCAACTTGAATAGCATTGGCGCTGACATTAAAGCAGTTGCATACGATTTTGCCACGCGCTGGCATTGGCACCGGCGGCGTCGCAAACACCTTTATTTAGTAATTCCGGCCCTTCGGGCGACATAAAGCCCGAGAAATCCTCGTTAGATTCGCGCTGCCCCCAAAGTGAAATATTGACTTGCAATGACGGTAAGCATGGGCGAAGGCTAGCACAAATGGATTGGGTTTGCTGTCGCCAGATGCCTGTCTGGATCGGATGTTTATCGCATTTTTACTGCTTGTAACACTTACTAGTTGGCTAGACGAGTTGGTGTTTTTCTCAAGCAGGAATGGCGCCATTTAAGAATGCTTCCTGCAAGCTCATCACGACGCCAGTTGATGATGAATCGTAGCCGGGCAGCTTGCTGATTTCTGTGCGGAATTCGCTGGATTTCAGGTAATAGTGAATCGGCTTGAAGCGTGCATCGGACAAGGTGCGCTGATCGCATAGCAGGAAATAGCGTTCAGAAATCACAGGGATAAAATCCAGGTCAAACTGTCGCGCAGCAGTTTCAACGCCCAAGCCTGCGTCAGCCTTGCCGCTAGCGACGAAAGCGCCGACTGCAGCATGGGTCAGCTCGACTTGCTCAAAACCATTGATATCGCGCCCGGTCGCGTTCTCTTGTGCCAACAGCAGGTCAAGGATGATCCGTGTGCCGGACCCTGGTTGCCGGTTCACAAACAACACGTCCGGATTCGACAGATCCTTGATGGACCAGATATTTTTTGGGTTGCCGCGTTTTACGATCAAGCCTTGCTTGCGGGTAGCCAGATTCACTAGCATATGCGACGGAAGCAATAATTTCTCAAACTGCTTGAGCGCAGCAGCTTCCAGCATGCCAATCGGGATGTGAAACCCCGCGATGTCACACATGCCTCGTGTCATCGCACTGACCGCTTCAAGGCTGCCACGATAGCTCAGATCCAGCGGAATTGCGCGTGCCTCCAGTTGTGCGCCCAAGAGTGCAAGTGCGAAGTCGTGGCTGGCGAGAATTCTCAGATGGTTGCGTACGCGGGTCAGTGCCCCCTGAATTTCCGCATCGATCTCCATGGCCATGCTTTCAAGCAAGGGATCGAGTCTGGCATGAATCAGCTTTTCCGCCCATACCAACCGCTGCCCTAGTTCCGTTAGCTCGGTTCCGCGCCCACGACTCATTTCTACCGCAGCACCGCCAAGCATTTTTTCCATATCGGCTAGCGCCGCCCAGCCGGTCCGGTACGAAATCGACAGCGTATTGCAAGCCGCCCTCAGGTTGCCTGATTCCTGAATGGCAATCAGCAATGCGACGCTACGCGCCAAAGAGTAAGGCGGCGTTTCGCTGCCGCGCAAAAATAGGCCGGGATGGATTTCAATTTTCATATAGGCATTATATTGCATTATAAATATGCTGTGAACTGCAATTTACTAATATGCATAATTTTAACACTTACGATGTGATAATTCATTGTTTTATTAAGGGGTATCTCTCCAATGCACTGGCTGAATATGTATAGGACTCAGTGAGTTCCCATGAATTAAAGTGCACTCTTAATACATATTTAAATCGTGATATTGTGGCAAAAAATGACAAAATAATTTGTTTGTTGAGTAACCATACCGTTAGAAAAGGGAAATCAGACATGACATCTGAATCCGCTGCATCTTGGGATGCAAGTGTCGTCGCCAAAGTAATAGCAGCGAATAAAGACCGTGCTGGCAGCTTGCTGCCGGTTTTGCATGGCATACAGGATGCCGTCGGCTACATTCCGTCAGACGCAGTGCCTTTGATCGCAAAGGGATTGAATATTTCGCGTGCAGAAGTGCATGGCGTGATCACGTATTACCCCCATTTTCGTCAGCACAAGACAGGCAGGCATGTGGTGCAGGTCTGTCGTGCCGAAGCATGCCAGTCAGTCGGTTCTGACCTGTTGGAGGCGCATGTCAAAAAAACAGTGTGCTGCGGTTTGCATGAAACTTCGGCGGATGGCGACATAACGCTGGAGCCTGTGTATTGCCTGGGGCATTGCTCGGTCGGGCCAAATATCACTATCGACGATGTGGTGCATGCCCGGGTTACGCCAACGCGTTTCGATTCTTTGTTGGCTGCGGCAAGGAGTGCAAAATGACAGTGACTATTTATGTTCCCAGTGACTCAACGGCGCTGGCATTGGGCGCAGATACAGTCGCCCATGCAATTGGCGATGAAGCCCAAAAGTGCGGTATAGACATTAAGCTGGTTCGCAATGGCTCGCGCGGCATGTTTTGGCTAGAGCCGCTGGTTGAAGTCGCTACCCAGTCGGGGAGAATTGGGTATGGGCCGGTCACTGTTGACGACGTTCCTGGCTTGTTTGACGCTGATTTCACGCGTGGCGGAAAGCATGCGCTGGCGCTGGGTTTGACTGCCGACATACCGTTCCTGAAAAATCAGGAACGGCTGACATTTGCTCGCGTTGGCATTACCGACCCGCTGTCGCTGAACGATTATCTGAACCACGAAGGTTATGCTGGACTACGCAGGGCAATCTTCATGACGCCGGTGCACATTGTGCAGCAAGTGCTTGATTCCGGCTTGCGCGGACGAGGTGGTGCGGCTTTCCCGACAGGGATCAAATGGCAAACGGTGCTGAATACACCATCTGACCAGAAGTATGTTGTGTGCAATGCGGATGAGGGTGACTCTGGCACGTTTTCCGATCGGATGATTATGGAAAATGATCCGTTTGTACTCATAGAAGGCATGACGATTGCTGCGCTGGCTGTGGGCGCCACGCATGGCTATATCTATGTTCGATCAGAATATCCGCGTTCGGTTGAGGTTCTGAATCAAGCGATAGAGATTGCCAATGCCAATGGCTATTTGGGGGGGGATATTCTTGATTCCGGCAAGGCCTTCTACCTAGAGGTACGTAAAGCAGCCGGCTCATACATCTGCGGTGAAGAAACAGCGATGCTGGAAAGTATCGAAGGCAAGCGTGGCACGGTACGCGCCAAGCCGCCGCTGCCTGCGATTGAAGGGCTATTTGGGCAGCCGACAGTCATCAACAACAATATGTCCTTTGCCAGTATCCCCATTATTCTTGCGTGCTGCGCGGTGGTCTAATCGAAAAAGCATTTGGCATCACCTTGCGTGAACTGATCAATGACTTTGGCGGCGGCACGCGCAGCGGGCGGCCGATACGTGCGGTGCAGGTTGGCGGTCCATTGGGGGCGTACATCCCAGAGTCGCAACTTGACACGCAAATTGATTACGAAACATTGGCTGCTATCGGCGGAACGCTGGGACATGGTGGCATGGTGGTGTTTGACGATATCGTCGATATGGCAAAACAGGCGCGTTACGCGATGGAGTTTTGCGCCTATGAGTCCTGTGGGAAATGCACGCCATGCCGGATCGGTGCGGTGCGCGGTACAGAAACCATCGACCGGATTACATCTGGCCCCGATAAGGAAAAGCAGGTTTTTTTGCTACGCAGTCTGTGTGACACGATGGTCAACGGTTCATTGTGCGCAATGGGAAGCATGACGCCGTATCCGGTGCTGTCAGCACTGAACCATTTCCCGGAAGACTTTGGCCTGGCTGAAAAGCCGCAGGCAGTCACAGCCTGAAAAATTGAACAAATAAAGGAAGACAGATCAAATGAACTATTTGAACGAACCCGATTTCGGTACGCCGCCGCGCGCTGCCGAACATAGTGTCACGCTGGAAATAGACGGCGTACAAGTCAACGTGCCAGCCGGAACATCGGTGATGCGCGCAGCCGCTGATGCTGGCGTCAACGTGCCGAAGTTGTGCGCGACTGATTCGCTGGAACCGTTTGGCTCCTGTCGTTTGTGCGTGGTCGAAATCGAAGGGCACAGAGGTTATCCGGCATCCTGTACGACGCCAGCTGAAAATGGCATGAAAGTAAAGACGCAGACACCAAAACTGGCAGATATTCGACGCGGTGTGATGGAATTGTATATTTCCGACCATCCTCTGGATTGCCTGACCTGTCCTACCAATGGTAATTGCGAATTGCAGGATATGGCGGGTGTGGTTGGATTGCGTGAAGTGCGTTACGGGTTTAGTGGTGATAACCATTTCGACCTGCCCAAGGATGAATCAAATCCTTACTTTACCTTTGACTCAACAAAATGCATCGTTTGTAATCGATGTGTGCGTGCCTGCGAAGAAACACAAGGCACCTTTGCCCTCACAATTTCTGGTCGAGGTTTTGAGTCGCGGGTATCGCCAGGCCAAAGCCAGCCCTTCATGGACTCAGAATGTGTGTCGTGCGGCGCTTGCGTGCAAGTCTATCCGACGGCAACGCTGACTGAAAAAACCATCATCATGCAGGGTCAGCCTGACCACAGCGTCGTGACGACTTGCGCCTATTGCGGCGTCGGTTGCGCTTTTAAAGCAGAGATGAAGGGGAATGATGTCGTGCGCATGGTGCCGTTTAAAGATGGTCAGGCAAACGAAGGACATTCTTGCGTCAAGGGGCGATTTGCCTGGGGTTATGCGACGCACAAGGACAGGATTACGAAACCTATGGTGCGCAGAAAAATCACCGACCCGTGGGTTGAGGTTTCGTGGGATGAGGCGATCAATTATGCGGCAACAGAGTTCCGCCGTATTCAGGATAAATTTGGCATCAATTCCATTGGCGGCATCGTGTCATCGCGCTGCACTAATGAAGAAGATTATATGTTGCAAACATTAGTGCGTGCTGGCTTCGGCAACAACAACGTCGACACGTGTGCGCGCGTTTGCCATTCTCCAACAGGTTATGGTTTGAAGCAGACGCTAGGTGAATCAGCCGGCACGCAAACCTTCAAGTCGGTCGAAAAATCAGATGTCATCATGGTTATTGGCGCAAATCCAACTGATGGCCTTCCGGTATTCGCATCGCGTATGAAAAAACGCTTGCGCGAAGGGGCGAAGCTGATCGTCGTTGATCCGCGCAAAATCGACTTGGTCGAGTCGCCGCATGTGAAAGCCGATTATCACCTGAAACTTCGCCCTGGTACCAATGTCGCGTTAATCAGCGCAATGGCACATGTGATAGTGACTGAAAACTTGATGAATGAGAAATTCATTGCTGAGCGTTGTGATATGCCATCCTTCAGCGAATGGCTGACGTTTGCTAGCCGTGCTGAAAATTCACCTGAGGCGTTGACAGAAACAACAGGCGTGCCTGCGGAAACCCTGCGCGCAGCGGCCAGACTGTATGCAACCGGCGGCAATGCTGCGATTTATTATGGGCTAGGCGTAACAGAGCATTCTCAAGGTTCTACGATGGTAATGGGGATTGCCAACTTGGCGATGGCGACCGGTAATATTGGTCTAGATGGTGTGGGCATCAACCCGCTGCGTGGCCAGAATAATGTGCAGGGGTCATGCGATATGGGATCGTTCCCGCACGAGTTGCCGGGCTATCGTCATGTTTCCGACACAATTACGCGCACCATGTTTGAAGAAAATTGGGGTGTCAGCTTGCAGGCAGAACCAGGTTTGCGCATTTCGAATATGTTTGATGCTGCAGTGGCGGGCAGTTTCAAAGGTTTGTACTGCCAAGGCGAGGACATCCTGCAATCCGACTCAAACACGCATTACGTTACTGCAGCATTGACAGCGATGGAATGTATTGTGGTGCAGGATCTGTTCCTGAATGAAACTGCAATGTATGCGCATGTATTCCTGCCTGGTGCTTCCTTCCTTGAGAAGGATGGCACCTTCACCAATGCAGAACGTCGCATCTCGCGCGTACGTAAGGTGATGCCGCCGATGGCTGGCAAGGGTGATTGGGAAGCCACGATGGCGTTGTCAAATGCGCTGGGTTACCCGATGAATTATTCGCACCCATCGGAAATCATGGCCGAAATTGCAGCACTGACACCTACTTTTACTGGTGTCAGTTATGAGCGACTAGACCAACTCGGCAGTATTCAGTGGCCGTGCAATGCGGATGTGCCAGAAGGCACGCCGATTATGCACACCGATACTTTCACACGCGGCAAGGGCAAGTTCATCATCACGCAATATGTGCCGACTGACGAGAAGGTGACGCGCAAGTTTCCATTGATTCTGACAACCGGACGCATCCTGTCGCAATACAACGTTGGGGCGCAGACGCGGCGCACCGACAATGTGATATGGCATAGCGAGGATAGGCTGGAAATCCACCCGCATGACGCCGAAGAGCGTGGTATACGGCAGGACGATTGGGTGGGTGTCGATTCACGCGCCGGACAGACGGTATTACGCGCGACTATTTCCGAGCGTATGCAGCCAGGTGTGGTGTACACCACTTTCCACTTCCCTGAGTCTGGATCGAACGTCATCACCACTGAAAATTCGGACTGGGCGACTAACGGCCCAGAATACAAGGTGACAGCGGTGCAAGTGATGCCAGTCGCACAACCCTCCACATGGCAACAAGAGAGAGAGCAATTTGTCGACGAGCAGCAACAACTGCTTAGTGCCGCAGGCCAGTGTGGGTCAGGAGCTTGCGGCTGCGGAAAAATTAGTAAAGTGGTGGGGTAGACATGCCTGAAGCAGTAACGCTGGCGCAAGTGGCGGTTGAGAAATGGAGCGATGCTTGCATGCGCTCCTTTCTCGACAACGTCGCAGAGGAAGTGCCGGTAGCACTCGAATATAATGGCATTTCGCATGCGGTGATGTTGGCGACGCCATCCGATCTGGAAGACTTTGCGCTTGGGTTTTCGTTGACGGAAGGTATTTTGTTATCGCCGGATGAATTGTATTCATGCGATATAGTTGGCGATAGCAATGGCATCCACATCCAGATGGAAATTGCGAGTGAGCGTATGTTTTGCTTGAAGGAGCGCCGCCGAACATTGGCGGGTCGTACTGGTTGCGGCTTGTGTGGCACTGAAACTTTGGCGCAGGCGATCCGAATGCCCGCGCAGGTTCACAGCACCGCATCTTTCAGCGCGGAAATATTACACGCAGCTTTTTTGCAGATGGAAAAAATGCAGGCGTTACAGCAGCAAACCGGTGCAACACATGCTGCTGCCTGGTTAGCGTCAGACGGGAAAGTGACGCTGATACGCGAAGACATAGGACGACACAATGCGTTGGATAAATTAATTGGTGCTTTACATCGTCAGCATATTGATATTGCTTCTGGTGCCGCAATAGTTACCAGTCGCGCCAGTTATGAAATGGTGCAAAAAACAACCAGCGCAGGCATAGGCATGCTGGCCGCCGTATCGGCACCAACGGCGCTAGCCGTTCGTATTGCACAGATGACAGGAATGACGCTGATCGGATTTGTTTGGTCAAGAGGCCACGTTGTCTATACGCATCCAAACAGATTAACTTGAGAGTAAACACATTATGAATAACGACCATCTCGTCAATATGTGCAACCAGATTGGCACATTCTTCGAATCAATGACGGATCGCGATCAGGCGCTGGAAGATTTTGCCAAGCACATAAAAAATTTCTGGGCACCATCAATGCGGCATCAGATTCTTTCGCAAATTGAGCAGGGAGAAGCCACGGAACTCAGTCAGATTGCAACCGACGCCTTGGCGAAACATCGCGCACTTCTGCAATAATTCAGTAGGGCTCAGTGTACTGAATTCCATGTCTATTTAGACCAATTCAAGATTAAAATACATCTTTCATCAGATGACCTGAATTGGCATGGAACCTAGCTACCTGATACAAAAACTTGGTTTGCAGCCCCATCCAGAAGGCGGTTGGTATCGCTAATTGTATCGCTCTGATTCGATAGTGCAGACATCGCGTGGTGCGCGCTCTGCCATCACGACGATTTACTACTTACTGGAACAAAACCAGTTCAGCCACTGGCATGTGATCGACTCTGACGAAGTGTGGCATTTTTATGCCGGCGCTTCGATCGAGGTACTTGGTTATGACCCGCAAACAAAACAGCTTGAACGCCATATCCTTGGCGATCCACTAAATGGTGGCGGGAGCGTCGCCGTTATACCGGCGGGACATTGGCAGGCGGCGCGCGCACTAAATGGCTTTGTGCTGATGGGCTGCACAGTCTCGCCTGGCTTCGAGTTTAGCGAATTCCATTTTGTGTCGGCACCGCCTGAGCAAGCCGATCATTTCATGGGGGTACTTGCGCCGTTTGCAGAATTGATTTGATTGCGCACGGATTAAGCACCCCCATATTTCATTAGCTCAAAGCCACCTCGACAAAGTGCTCGGTGCGGTCATCCACAAGGGGGATCATGCCCTGTGGTCGCCCGGTTCCATCTACACCGTCTCCTTTTATTGCAACACCATCCATTGTGACGCAGATCATATGCTTTGGCTCCTCAGTAATCCGCTTGACTGTAATGTGATAAAAGGTCTCACGATAGCGGTAATGTATTTTGTATGAATTCCAGTCGGCGGGTATACACGGTGTAATACGCAAGTTATTCACTTCCAGATTCAGCCCCAATAGAGTTTCCACCGTTAGACGGTACATCCAACCGGCTGCTCCGGTGTACCAAGTCCATCCACCACGGCCTGTATGTGGCTGGGTGCCATAAATATCAGCGCACATGACATACGGTTCAACCTTGTAGCGGTCAATATCTGCTGGACTACTACCGTGTTTGATAGGGTTCAGCATGGCGAATAATTCCCATGCTCGCGCACTGTCCCCCATCATGGCAAACGCCATAGTGGCCCAAATTGCAGCATGCGTATATTGGCCGCCGTTCTCACGGACGCCTGGCACATAGCCCTTGATATATCCTGGCTCAAGATCAGACTTGTCAAATGGTGGGGCGAGCAGCTGGATTAATTGCGCATCGCGGCGCACTAGACGTTGGTCCACCGCAGCCATCGCTTGGCGTGCTCGAACCGGTTCGCCACCGCCTGAAATGACCGCCCAACTCTGGCTGATAGAATCGATTTGGCATTCTTTATTAGTCGAGGAGCCAAGCGGTGTGCCATCATCAAAATAAGCGCGCCGATACCAAGCGCCATCCCAGGCATTGGCCTCAATATTGTTGAGCAACTGCAAAGCATGTCCTGTGCATACATCCGCAAAAACATTATCCTCGCGGCCACGAGCCAATCCAGCAAATAACTGAAGGTTTTCGTACAGAAACCACGCCAGCCAAACACTCTCGCCTTTGCCATCTTGACCGACGAGATTCATGCCGTCGTTCCAGTCGCCGCACCCCATCAGAGGTAATTTATGTTCGCCAAAGCGCAAGCCATGCTCCACAGAACGCACGCAATGTTCATACAGGCTTGCCACTTCTGCGGAACGTTGTGGCTGATCGTAATACGCCTCCTGCCCAGGCGCCAACTCGCGGCCCTCAAGGAAATGTATTGGCTCATCAAGAACGCCGGTATCCCCTGTCGCCAGTACATACCGACAGGTAGCATACGGCAACCATAAATAGTCATCAGAGAAATGTGTCCGCACACCTTGGCCATTGGGCGGATGCCACCAGTGTTGCACATCGCCTTTAGCGAACTGACGTTCAGCGCAACGAATTAACTGCTCGCGGGCCAGCCACGGTGTCGTGTGTATCAACGCCATTGTGTCCTGCAACTGATCGCGGAAACCGTAGGCTCCACCTGACTGGTAATATCCACTTCGCCCCCATAGCCGACAGGACAAAGTCTGATAAACCAGCCAGCCGTTGGCCAATACATTCAAGGCCAGATCCGGCGTCTCCACATACACCGCACCTAAAGTTCGGTTCCAGTGCCCCCAAACCGCTTCCAATGCCTGCCGTGCACCCTCAGGCCAGCCAAATTTCTGGATGAAATGTCGTGCTTCATCGTTGTTGCGCGCTGCGCCGAAAACAAACACAATTTCGCATTCCTGCCCCGCGTCCAGTTCGATCTGAGTCTGTATGGCGGCACACGGATCAAGCCCTGCACCTGTCTTTCCTGACAAACGCTTGCGGCGCATAGCTGCAGGGCTAGCCAGTGAACCGTTGCGACCAAGGAACTCGGTACGATTTCCGGTCACCGTATACTCAAGCTCGCTAATATGCGCAAAGACGACCCGATTGGCGCATTCACGGCTATAAGGATTGTGAGCAAACAGCGCCCCGCTGTGTGGATCCATCTCGGTACTAATATGCATCATATTGGCATGTCGCCACTCACCGAGCACGAGTTCCCAGTAGCCAGTCAGTGACAATCTGCGCGGACGATCAGAGTGATTGCGCAGCTTGACCACCATGAACTTTACCGGTGCATCCATTGCGACATAAGTGAACATTTCCGATGAGATCGCATTTTCGTAATGTTCAAACACGCTGTACCCAAATCCGTGACGGCATACATACCCGGATTGACCACGGGCGGGCAATGGCGTCGGTGACCAGAATTCTCCTGTTTCCTCATCGCGGACATACAGCGCTTCACCGCTGATATCGCTAATTGGATCATTGTGCCAAGTGGTCAATCGGAACTCATGAGCGTTTTCCACCCAGGTATATGCACTCCCGCTTTCGCTGACGACGGTGCCAATATGTGGGCTGGCAATGACATTAACCCATGGGGCAGGCGTGTTCTCGCCAGGCTCAAGTGTGATGACGTATTCGTGCCCATCAGACGTAAAGCCACCGAGCCCATTGCTGAATATTCGTTCTGGTATCGATAGTGGATGAGTAGGATAAATTGTCGGATAACGCAATGTATCAAGTCGGTCCAAAACACGCACTCCCGATAGGCGGCGTTCCACCTGATCGGCCAAGGTATCAAGGGTGTCATCTAGTACGACACGTGCTACTGCTTGGAACAAGACTCTATCTTCCTCAGAAAACTCATCAGCGCGCCGAACGAATACGCCTCCCGGCTTGTCTAGAATTTGTGCTTTTGGGCCTGCATTGATCAAGCCCATAATCTGGTCATGAAGAACCGCCCGGTAGCCAGAGAAATCCTCATTGACGATGACCAGATCACAAACCAAACCTTTCATCCTCCAATATGTATGGGCTTGCAGTACCTGTTTAACCAAGTCGATGCGGTTCACATTGCCAATGTATATCAGGATGATCGGCAGATCACCCGATATGGCAAAGCGCCAAAGCCGTGACTGACCAAGTTGGTTACGGACAATAATATTGGGCGCCGCACGGCGCACTGCATTACTGTAAATAACGGAGGTAGCCAGGCGTCCATAGATTTGTGCGTCAGCTTCTGTGGCATTGATGTGGCGAAGGACTTCCTGGCTTTGGTACCAGGCCATTTCAAACGCGCGCTCAACGAAATGTCGATCGCAATATTTCTCGAGCAAAGCTAATGCCGCATCGCGCGTATCCGCGATGCCAGAGATGATCTGTACAGTTGCCGATTTGTCGGGTGATAAGGTGACGGTGACACGAATCGCCACAATCGGATCAAGCACCGAGCCATCTGTGTTTGACAATGCCGACACCCTGTCGTTGCTCTCCAGAACTATTGGGTTGGCCGCTGTTCTCCCTCTGCCGATAAATTTTGCTCGGTCAGTTTCATAAGATGCTTCGTCTGAAACAGCGCCAGGTGTAGCCAATAAATGAAACATCCAGGGTGTTTGCTCGCCAGGTGTGCGACTGCGCCGCTTGCAGAGGATCGCCTGCCGGTCTGGCAGGATCTCTGTTTGCACAAACAAGTTACTGAAAGCTCGATGGGCCAGATCGGTATTTAATGCTGCCAGCACTACCTCTGCATAACTCGTAACTTCAACACGGCGAGTGCCGGGTGAAAGGTTGGTGAGGGTGACTCGGCGGATTTCGACGTCGTCTTCAGGTGATACGCTGATTTCAGTACGCGTTTCTATCGCCTGATCGCGCCGCCGGTATTCTGCGCGGCCTTGGACAAAGACGGCTTCATAGTGATCGGCCCTGCGTCGTGTAGGTTGATATGCGGTTGACCAGTAGCGCCCCGTATCGCGGTCGCGCAAGTATATGAAAGTTCCCCAGCAATCGGCTGTGGCATCCTCGCGCCAGCGGGTAATGATCATGTCGCGCCAACGACTGTAGCCTCCTCCAGCATTGGTTGTCATGACGTGGTATCTGCCATTGGACAGCAGATGAACTTCGGGTATCCGTGTATTTGGGTCGGTAAACACGCGCATGATCGAGCCTGGCTCAATCACAGGGGGGCGCGCAGCGGTACTTACTTCGGCTGCGTGTGGGTGCAAAGTGGCGCCCTTCTTCGGCACACGTTCTTGCAGCAATAATTCCGTTGCTCGTATGGGAGGGGAGGACATAAACCGGCGTTGCATGGGGCGGTTTAGTAATACATGTTCAAAAGATAGTAGGCTCATCCCTTGGTGATGCGCCATAAATGTTCGAACAATGGCGAAGCTTTTACCTCTAGGTACACGCGAAGGCGTGTAATCAACCGCCTCGTAGAATCCGTAGTCGCCGACTAAACCATTGGCTGCCAGCGTCTGCAAGTTGCGACATGCTTCCCGTGGCATCACCATAAGCGCGAGTGCGCTGGCATAAGGTGCGATGACCAGATCGTCGCCCAAACCGCGCTTGAACCCCAGACCGGGCACACCAAAGGCCCGGTATTGATATACTTGATAAATATCAGTGGCGTTGTAGCAGGATTCGGAAATACCCCAAGGCACAGCGCGCTGTCGCCCGTATTCAATTTGCCGCAACACGACGGCCTTGCAGGTTTGCTCCAACAAGGTATTCTCATAACTCGGCATGATCAGGCGCGGCATGAGGTACTCAAACATCGAGCCGCTCCAAGAGATCAAACTTACCTCGCTGCCATAACTTGTCAGCAGACGGCCAAGTGAGAACCAATGTTTCTGCGGCAACTGCCCTTGTGCAATGAGCAGGAAGCTAGCCAAGCGCGCTTCTGATGCCAGTAAATCGTAGCAAGACGGATCGCGGCGGCGCTCGCCCACGTCGTAGCCGATTGCTAGCAAGCCACTGGACGTATCATAGAGAAACTCAAAATCCATTACCGACAAGTTACGGCAGCGCGCCACCATATTGTCGATAATTCTGAGCCGCTCCAATGCCCCTTTGTAGCTTGGCACAAACGCTGCCTCGGTCGGCGATTGCGATTTTTTGTCAATTACACTTTTTCTTGCCAATTCTTCTAGTGTCGGAATGCTGTTGAAATTCTGTGGGTCAGGAACCAGATATTTAAGATCATCTCGCAGTGCACAAGATTGCTGCTTGAATGCCTGTACCCAGTAATGCAACTCGTCATTGATATCAATATCTGTTGGCAACCATGCAAGCAGTTCCTCGCCGATGCGGCAAATCTTATCCAGCAAGGTGTATACCGCAACCAAGGACATCGGCTGCCCATTCATGGTGAGCGGGTGTAGTGTGTCCTGCAAAACTTTAAGCTTCTCCGCGAGGTCAGGCGCCGGGGATGAGGGGATATGCTTGGCAAGCACCCGCAATGTATCCTGTAATCCATGAAAAGCACATGAGGACAATATTGGCTGATCTTTCAACTCGAGCAGTCCTGCTTGCAATGTGATCAGGCTGCCAGCCAGATTTCCGCTATCAACCGACGAAACGTATTCTGGGTGTAGCGGCACTAGCGTGCGCGTGTCATACCAATTATAAAAATGACCGCGGTAGCGCTCCAGATTTTCCATCGTAGACATTGTGTTCTCGGATAGCTGCAGGAACTCACCGGCGGAAATATAGCCAAAATCGTATGCAGACAGGTTCGCCAACAAGCTCATGCCGATGTTTGTTGGGGAGGTGCGCGAGGCGATAGCCGGTGCTGGATAGGATTGAAAATTATCAGGCGGGAGCCAGTTGTCTAAAGGTGAGACAAAATCGGCAAAAAAACGCCACGTCCGACGCGCCGACTCTCGCAGGAATATCCGCTGATCTGCGGTCAAATCTGGTACTTTTGAAATGAGTGGAGTACTAATCCACCACGCAACCACAGGTGCCAGCAACCAGAGCAGCAAGACTGGTGCGCAATAGAGCAGATCGACTGGCCGGGTGATTCCCAATGCAATCGTCAGCACAAAACCCAGAACTGGCGCTATCCACATCTCTTTATAAAAGTTTGCCAACGTACGGCAAGCATTGCGACTTGTATAGGACGGTATATGCCAGAGCAACAATCCACGACGGGTGAAAAGCATTCTCACGCCTGATCTTAGGATCGCATCAACACAAATCAGTGCATCGTAGGGCAACAGAACCAATGTCAGCAATGCGAGCGCAATTGGATGTCCTGCTGACTTGCTCGTCATAACCAAGTGGACCAGCCAAACTCGATCTTCTGGTTTGCGAATGAAGCCAATCACGGCGCCCAGCAAGGCGGGAAGGAGTACAACGCTGACGACCAGAAGAGTCCAGAGCCACGCTGAGCTCTGACCGAAAAGCCAACCACCGGTCAGTAGTGCCAACAATGAAATCGGCACAAGGCTACGTCGAAGATTGTCTAAAATCTTCCACACCGACAAGGGCGTGAGCGGATTTGGCTGTCGCTTTGGCTTTGACTCACTTGACCCAACCGGGCCGCCAGGCACGCTCGGCAGCAGCCAACCGGCAAGCTGCCAGTCACCGCGTATCCACCGGTGCCGCCGACTAGCCTCTATAAGGTAACTGGCCGGATGCTCTTCTATAAGGTCGACATCGGTCACCAATGCCGAACGTGCATATCCGCTTTCCAGCAGGTCATGACTGAGAATAAGATTCTCAGGAAAACGCTCATCGACAGCTTGACGGAAGGCATCCACGTCGTAGATGCCTTTGCCAATGAACGATCCCTCTCCGAAAATATCCTGATAAACATCTGAAACCTCGCGCGTGTAGGGGTCAATGCCAGACTCACCCGCGAATAATTTTGTAAACCGAGACTGGTTTGCGCTGACCAAGCCAATCGCAGCGCGGGGTTGCAGGATTGCATAGCCTTCGACGATGCGTCCCTTTTTGGCATCGTACACAGGCCGGTTAAGTGGATGAGCGATGTTACCTATTAATTTTTTTGCTGTGTCCCGGGGCAGTTGTGTATCAGTATCCAAGGTAATAATGTATTTGATCGATCCGAGGATGGATGGATCACCGACAATATCCGAGAATGCAGTTTTCTCCCCTCCACGCAACAAGGCATTGAACTGCTCAAGTTTGCCGCGCTTACGCTCAAATCCCATCCACACTTTCTCATACTGATTCCACACCCGAGGACGGTGAAATAGATAGAAGATGCATGGACGATCCTCTTGATAGGTTTCATTTAGCGTCTGGACAGCGGCTCGCGCATAGGTGAGCAAAGCTTCATCTTCTGGTTGGATGCATTCGGGCGCATCACGAAAATCTGTCAGCAAGGCGAAGAAAAGGTTGGGATCTCGGTTGCCGAGATAACGGATTTCAAGCGCATCAAGAAGATCATCTACTTCGTGCGTTCTGCTCAGCAATGTGGGCACTACCACCATAGTCCGATGAACGGGAGGAATACCCTGTGAAAAATCCAAGCGTGGCAATGCGCGAGGCGGCAAGATCATCGTAACAACCAAATTCACCAGTGAAATGGACAGTGCAGAAACGCCGAGAATTCCGCTGACTACAAAAAACCAGTAGCGCCAGTCACTTGGTGCAAATTCGCCAAATGGTAAAAGGACAAGCGATGTTGCCAGTGCGGTAAGCAACAAAATGGGGCCAAGATAAAGAATCAGGCGAAAATCTCGGATAGCCCGGGTGAATTTCAATGTCCAAGACAAACTACAGCCAACAGCATGCTCAAGTATGGGGCGTCCATGATCAATCAAGTAGTATCCTACATGCGAGCTACGGTCATTGAGCCCCAAGCTCTCTGCGGCTGTCTTCGCGAGAACAATGGCTTTACGCGCTATTGCCAACTCACTGAATGAGCTACCCCTCGCCACATCTTCAATTACATGCCGGTATCGGTCGCGCGTGGCAAAATCTTGACTTGCATACATGTTTGTCGGGTCATCGTGCAGTGTCTGTTCGACGACGCTGAGCGACTCGATGTAATTCCGCCAGTTCATCGCACTGATAAAACGCAAACTACTGATACTGTTTGAGATGGATATTTGACTGGCTGCGGCTTTTCGGCCTGCCGCTTCTGATAACTGCTTGGCGGCTATGCCTTGATCGAGTAACGTTTGTTCAACCCAAGTTTGAACGAAGGCCATAGCTGGCCCCTGCGCCTGGAGTCTTGCGTAAAACTCCTCCACAAATGGCGCGGTCAGCGGAACATCCGCATTGGCAAACTCAGCGAGCAAATGAATAAGCTGTTTCGGGTCATTTTCGGCCGCTTCGAGCATGCGATCCGCCCATGCAACGGCTGCGTTGAGCTCTTCGCGCCTATGGGCTATACGTAAACCAACGCGACGAAGGTTTTCCAGAAGCGCCAGTTGCAGCATGATAGGGAATGCCCATAACTCTCCCAATTTTAATGGTGTTACCGTCTGATAAGAGGTGATAAATTGGGTAGCGTTGTCACTATCGACACGGCCATCCATGTGTGAAATCAACTCCAAGGCTAGGTCGTATATGCGGGGGGAACCGTCCGAAAGGCCATCAAGCAGCTGTGGCAACTGTCGGCTGTAGCCACGCGGCAAATGCCGCCGTGCTAGAGTGAGTTGCTGCTCAATCAGATAGAAATTATCGAGCAACCATGCCTCTGCAGGAATGATCCGCTGTCCCGGTATGGCTGCGGCTGTGACGATGTCATACGCAGCCAATAAAACGCGAGCATTGTCCGCCAGTCTTGGCAGCAATCTGTCAGGGCCTTGCTGTGGTTTAATTCTATGTTGTTCAGCAAGTGTTACTGCGTGACGCTTTAATTGCTCGATACTTAATAGCTCAGAACGCAATAGCTCAGTATCCTGGTCTTTTCGCAGTGCATTACGTGAACGCGAAGACCCTCCACCCAACGCTTTGACGACCATGACATTCTCCTAGTATGAGCTCGGGGTAGTAGCACAACACAGACTGTCTGACCTGTGATTGCCAAAAATTGATTCCACGCATTTTCATAACGACGGGCACTTACCTTTTTACCATAATTTTCATGCAGGTATTGTGTTGTCTACGTAAAAATTCCGTGTCATGAAACGTTGATTGTTATAGTTAAAAAAGTAAGGTAATAGAAATTACCCATTTATGAATTGACGCAACACATTCTTTATTCTGCGCACATCTGCTATAAAAAATTGGGCTGACATTTCTGCCAGCCCTGCAAAACTATTTCATCTTGTCGATGTCGATGGTGTCTTTTGCTTCTTTTTTGGATTTTTTTGCAGCCTTTTTTTCTTTTGGATTCATGGCTGGTTTTTTCTTATCCGACTTGTTGTTTTTTTGTTCATGGCTCATATTTTTATCTCCTGATAACTGATGGGTAAAATTCAGGTTAAGCATTGCGGCAAAGCTCAACTGAGCTTGAACAATGCTGTTCTGAAATACTAAATACGATGCTGACTATCGAGGGAGAAAGTAGTCCGTCCTTTGGGGACCATGGAATGCTCCACTAATTGGCATGAAGCATGTCAAATATTGCGGAGATTTGAAGTGTACTCCACTCTAACATAACGCTTACATAGCTTGGCATAGCAAGCTATGTTTTATGAATCAATATTTCATAACTTCAGACATTCTGTAATTTTGCACGTATCGTATAAAGCGCCTATCCACAAACAGATAGGTACTAGTGCAATTAAAATCATGAGGCATATATTTTCATGACGTATGATTATTTTCGCCCAATAATCACACCAGCAAGGAGTCCAAAACCAACTGATACAGCGATTACGCGCCATGAATTTTGTTTTACGTAATCGTTGACCCGGGATGTCGTTTTCAAAGAGGCTGCACGCAAGGTAGTTTGCTTGTAATGTTTTTTTATTAGAGCTCTGTTTAGCAAACGCATTCCGCGTTTATGCACTATCTCTGCCTATTCACTAGACAATTCTGCTGCTGTATTAAACAGCGCTTGCGCATCCGCGATCATAGTCTTTACATCATTTTCAACATTGTTCAAATTTAATTTAAGCATCGTGTACTTTTAAAAATAGAAAAATAAGTCAATGTGTGCGTACAATTTTTTGAGAACAAAACTATTTAATATTCTGAATTCGCAAAGATTTTCGAGTAGCAAGCTTGTCGCCTATCTCAGAGAGTACTATTTCAACGCGTCGGTTGAACTGTCGACTCACTGCCGTATCATTGTCTGCAATTGGATAAGCTTCACCCTATCCCCGGATTGTGATGCGTTCTCGTGCCACTCCTAATTCCAGCAAATCGTTACGCACTGATGTGGCACGATGCTCAGATAAATCCTGATTGTGTGAGGTAGAACCGGTGTTATCAGTAAATCCTTCAACCAGCACGATATATTTCAAATTTTTCTGTAATACATAGGCCAGCTTTTGCACAATACGCATTCCAGACGGATTCAACGGCGCCAAGTCGGTGCCAAACAATACATTTTCCAGCGTAATTACCGCACCCCGTTCAGTTTTATTTGCTCTAAGTTCATTCAACAATGCTTCCAGATGTGCCCCGCTTGTTTGTTCTTTCTGCATTTTCGATTCGACTTCTGCGGCTTGCTCTTCTAGTTTTGGATGTTTGGTGCTCATCGTCGCTAACCTGGTTTGAGTTATGTATTGATCCAAACGGAATTGATCTTCGGATTTCATGACGCTAGCACCGTTATGTCCAACTTGAGAACCCCAGTAATCGCTATGTGTCTGCTCTAGGGAACTGGCTATATTCGGTATGGCTCTGAATGCCTCCACGACTGACGATAGCGGTAACAAAGACGGAGTTTATTCGAAATTTTTCATAATGAAATTCTTATTGTTACACCGACGAAAATCATGTGTACGGTCTTGTGTTCCAGGTTTTTATCTGCTGATCTGCATCTTGTTATTATTACGTTTAAGCCCTTTAATTGCTGCGGCAGACCAACCTATGGTGGAAAAGCACCATCAGTCGGTCCGCGTGCTATGCGCTATTTACTTTCGACCTAAAATCACACCCGCCAAAATTCCTACGCCAGCCACTGCCACGATCGTGCGCCATGGATTTTCTTTCACGTAGCCATCTGCAGAAGCAGCCATTTCTTTACCTACGACGAGGGCGCATGATTGCGCTTCATTTGCCTTAATCAAAGCGGCATCAAGCATATGCATGCCGCGTGCTCGCAACTCATCGGCCTTTTCTCCCGTCAACGTTGTGGCTGCTTGAAACAGTGCATGTGAATCCGTAACCAAGGCTTTTAAGTCGTCGTTGACTGCTTTAATGTTTGATTCCAACATGATGAACTCCTAAATTAATTTAATAAGCAATGTAGCGACTTGTTGTTGATGCTTACTTCGCTGTCACCGAAGGCTGATGGTTCGAACAAAGTAAACCAACTGGCGTCACTAAAATTAACGTGGTGTAACCCTGCCGTTTGCGTCAGAAAGAACTATCTCTACCCGACGGTTCAACTGACGATTTTGTTCCGTATTGTTGGACGCGATTGGATGAGACTCACCATAACCACGGATCGCGATACGTTCGCGGGCTACGCCTAATTCCTGCAATGCATTACGCACTGCAGTGGCACGGCGCTCAGATAGTTGCTGATTGTGCGAAGCAGAACCGGTGCTGTCGGTAAATCCTTCAATCAGCACGGTACGCTGCGGGTTTTGCTGTAGAACATAGGCCAGCTTTTTCGCTGTACGCATGCCGTCTGAGTTCAATCGCGCCATGTCCGTACCAAACAATACGTCACCCAGCGTGATTACCATGCCGCGTTCTGTCTTCTTTGCAGACAGATCAGCCAGCTGTGCTTCCAGTTGTGCTGCATGTGCTTGCGCTTCGACGGTCTCACCCTGAGCTATTTGAGCTGCCAATCTGGATCTATCCGCATTCGCCCTAGCTTGATTCGCTTCATTCGTCCGTAGTTCCAGTCGAAGGTGATTACGTTCCTTGCCTGCGTTTGCGACTTCTGCTTCTGCGACTTTTTGTTTCGCAATTTCTTGAGTTAATGCAATTTTTTGTTTGGCAAGGTAAGCCAGTTTATCGATCTTTTCTGCACTGTCATTGTGACTGGCGGCTTCATTGGCTTGTCCAAGTGCCTCACCGGCTTGCCTCATTTCGTGCGGGGCGTAGATCGCAACATTTGGATTGTTTTGCGCTGCCACGTAGTCGCTGCGGGTCTGGTCCAGCAAACTAGTGGTATTAGGCATGGAACTGCAAGCGCCGACGAGCGTCGCAATGACGAGCAGTGTAGGCGTAAAATTGCTTTTTTTCATGATGAAATCCTTTATGTGACAGTGTCGCCGAGCATGTGCGCAAGCGCGTACTGATATTCTTGGGTTGCTGGTGAATTTTTATTGATTTACGCGATTCAATTCAGTGCGCATAAACCTAATGTCGGCTTGCAGTGCATCTGCAGCAGCTTGTGCTTTGGCCGAATTTGCTTTGCTATGTGCCAGTTTCGCGTCAGCCTCGGCCTGGTCGGCTAAAACTATTGCTTGCTTATAATGTTTAGACGCCATCGCTTTATTGGCTAAAGCTAATTTTTCGCGCGCAGAATTCATTTCGGCTGGTGCAAATTCTGAACCACCTGCATCCGTCGCATTTTCGACAGCCGCTTTGGATACGGCAACATCTGCGGTTGCCGGTGTTTTCATACTGTTGCAACCAACAGCTAGAACCACAACTGCGCCGGACATAACTTTGAGCCATAGTTTTGAATTTTTGTTCATTATTTCTCTCCAGTTAACTTCAAATCAAATGCGGGACTATGCTTGATATATAAAGTTATAGGCTGAACATTTACGGAGGTCTGTGCGTTGACGAACATAGCGTCTGCTATTCCCTGCAGCCACAGCCTGATTTTGATAGACAACAATAAAATTCAGGCTCTGTGCGACAGCGCACAGATCAAATTGATGATTTCATGTATTTTTCTAATGTGGCATCGGTTGTTCCGACGCTCGCATTTGCTCCCCAGCCTAAAAATAGGGGTTTCTCGGAGGAATTTATATGAATATATCAATCAGTCTTGTGCCTATCGTTTCACTCGTCGCGGGCATCATGATTCTCATTATTCCGCGGCTGTTGTCGACGATCGTCGCAATTTACCTAATTGTGATTGGCCTAGTCGGATTGTTTGGGGCTGGTCACTTCTTTCGATGAAGTATCTGTATGCATTAAAACAAGCAAAACTATCATCTCTGGCTTAATTTACTGATACCAATAACGAATTACAACGTTGATAGTGTCTGCATCATTGATGCGCAATTTATGCTCATTTTTCTCATCACTAAAAGGAATAAAATGAAATACTCATTACTGTTAGTCGCGCTCGTAACGATGCTGGGTCTGAGCGCTTGTGGTAAAACTACAGTCGTCAATCCTGCACCAACACCAGTGGCTGTTCCTGGCCCTGCTGGACCGACTGGCCCTGCCGGTGCGACTGGCTATGACGGTGCCAAGGGCGCAACCGGCTCGACAGTAGTCGTTCCTGGTCCAACCGGTGCTACTGGTGAGACAGGCGCTACTGGCGCTAAGGGTGCCACTGGTTATGATGGTGCCAAGGGTTCTAAGGGATCGCCCGGCTATGATGGTGCCAAGGGTGATACTGGCAAAACTGGCGACACCGTGGTGGTCGTTCCAGTTCAGAAGTAGGTATCTGTCATACATGGGCTGGGCGAGAAGCCCATGCCCTTGTATGTATATCAAAATATGTCCGATCCCTGCGATCACGCTAGGCTATGGGCTACAATCCCACGCGATCTACCGCAAACCGTTTGAGTTACACCTGATTCGTATGCATGCGATCAGTGATGTCCATGCCAATTCCACGATAGCCAATAAAACGGCTGGCTGAATCGAACATAGGCTCGCCACTGACTTGCAAGTATTGTTTGGTGCCATCAGCATTGCTGCGACTATAGACAAAGTCGAGGAACGGCTTTCTGGCAGTAATATTGGCATCCAGTTGCGCACGCTCAACGGCATCCCATCGCTCCGCCGACTCTGCGCTGGGTGTAGCTAGCGTATCGTCCGCGCCAATACCAAGCATTTCAAAGACTGGGCCAGATACTTGGGTAAATTTCCCTTGTGCGTCTTGCTCCCAATACCAGTCTGATGATAGTTCCGTAAAACTCTTGAAACGCGCCTCGCTCTCCCGCAATTCGGCCGTGCGTTCTTGCACTGTCTGCTCCAGCACCTGGTTGTAATTTTCCAGCTTTTGATACAGCAAACGTACCTCGAGCATATTGTGGATACGGGTCTGGACTTCGATCAAATCAAACGGTTTGCTGACAAAATCTTTGGCACCCGCTTGCAGTGCGCGCAGTTTGTGGGCAGGTTGCGCCGTGATGACCAATACCGGCAAATAGCTGTCAGTCTCAATTACTTTTAGACCTTCCATGACCTCAAACCCATCCATTAGAGGCATTTGCAAGTCAAGCAAAATCAAGTCGTAGCGATGTTCCGAATGCAAAGGATAGACCGCGTGTGGGTCCATCGTCGACGTGATGTGCTTATATCCGGCATTGCGCAGCATTTGCTCCAGCAGCATGACATTAGCGGCTTGGTCATCGACGATCAAGATACTGGCGTTTAGAATTTCAGAGACTTGCAGCATGTCATTCTTCCAAAAATATTCACAGGATATATGTCGGCTTTATCCAACTGTCGTTGCTTTGCTTGCTAAACCATTTTCCGCCGCGAAATTCAGGGCGACCTCCAGTGCATCCATAAACTCGACAACCTTGATCGGCTTGGTCAAATAGCGGAAGAAGCCAGCTTCCAGTCCCTTCTCAACTTCGCGCGGGATGGCATTGGCAGAAAGTGCCATGATCGGGATATGAGCTGTTACCGGATCTTTGCGCAATATCTCCAGTGCACCGTAACCACTCATCCCTGGCAGATTAATATCCATCAAAATCACATCCGGCAAGTAGGCGCGCGCCAGATTCACACCCGTATGACCATCTTTTGCCGTCAGCATTTTTAAATCGCTGCGCCGTGCAATTAACTGTTCGACTAGTGCCAAGTTTGCGGGATTGTCTTCAACATAAAGCAGTGTGCGCTGTGATGATGACTCATCATCTGGTAAAATGTCTAGCGCAACGGAACCGAGTTTTTCGAGATTGTCACCCTCCAATTCTGGTGCGTTGGCGCCGGGTAGTTCAACCCAAAATACGCTGCCGATACCAGTACTGCTTTCCACGCCGATATCGCCGCCCATCAATTCGACCAGTTGTTTTGTGACGACCAGGCCAATGCCGGTGCCTTCTTCTGAACCGGCCTCTTGTCCAAGGCGATTGAAGGGCTGGAAAAGTTGTGCCACTTGTTCTGGCGCCAAACCAGCGCCGGTATCCTTAACGCAGACTCTTACCCGACTGTCACGGCGCGCGTAACACTGGACAGTGACCTCTCCGCCATCTCGATTATATTTAATCGCGTTCGACAGCAAGTTGATCATTACCTGTTTGACTCTGGTTCGGTCAGCATAGATATAGAACGGATTATCCAAAGCAGGGAATGTCATCTTTATTTCGCGCCTGAGCGCCTGCGGCTCGATCATTGCATGACAATCTTGCAGCAATTCGGTGAGTGACATTGATTCCTTTGACACGGTCACTTTTCCCGACTCGATCATTGCCAAGTCGAGTATTTCATTAATCAGGCGCAGAAGATACCAACCGGCTTGCAAAATTTGATCTATCGATAACTTCTGCGACGGTGACGGGGGCGGAGCCTCGGATGCCATCAACTGCGCAAATCCCAGTACCGCGTTGAGTGGCGTACGCAATTCATGACTCATGCTGGATAAAAATTCAGATTTCGCCACGTTGGCTGTTTCTGCCGCTGCTTTTGCAATTTTTAGTTCGACATTGTTTTCTTCCAACACCATCTCAAACTGCTTGCGATCGGTGACATCACGAGCCGCTGCAAACACGCCTTGCAACTTGCGATTTCGATCATGGAAGGTGGTCGCATTGACCGAAACCACCGTTTCATTGCCATCTCTGGCTTGGGCGGTTAACTCGTAATTGGTAAGCTTACCTTCGCGCAGTACACGCGTGATGGATGCTTCAGCCCGCGCCGTATCGGTAAAATAATTTCGAAATGGCGCGCCGATCAACTCATCGCGCGTGCAGCCGGTCAGCGCTTCCATTTGCTGGTTGACGTCGCTAATGATGCCGCGCAGGTCGGTCGTCATAATCGCGTCAATATTTGATTCGATCAGCGAACGTGTGTAGAACTGCTGATCGCGTAAACGCTGTTCTACTATTGTTTGCTCTGCTTCGACTTGTTTGCGGGCCGTGTTGTCCGTGCCAATCAGCAAGTAGCCGATGATCGAACCCTCATCGTCACGTAGAGCAGTCACTGACACAATGGCAGGGAAACTGCTGCCATCCTTGCGGATATAAGTCAGCTCGTAAATATCCTCGATGCCACGTGAGGCCTTGAACACCAGCGCCTCAAAGCCTGGCGTGATCTGGGCATTCAGTTCTAGGCTCAGCGAAGCTGCCCGCGCAATTACTTCTTGCGGATCGGAAATATCGGCCGGCGTAATCTTGTTTATGACGTCTTCAGCTTTATAACCAAGCATGCGCTCGGCACCGACGTTGAAAATCTGAATGACGCCATGAGCATCGGTGGCGACACACGAAAAGTTGGCGCTATTGAAAATAGCGTTTTGCAATGCGCCCGCTTTTAGCAATGGCTGACTCATACCTTGCAGTCCCAGCTCATCCGTCCACCTGTTGTGGATCGCCTCCCTTGTCCGTACATTTAGCAGTGCAAGGAAATCCAGTTCAGTAGTACTTGTTGTTGGCGAGATGTCAGATTTTTTAATGTCAGTAACGTCACGGGCAGCGGCAAATACGCCTTGTAACTTGCGGTCGCGGTCATGGAAGGTCGTTGCGTTAAATGAGACAGCTGTCTGCCTGCCATCCCTTGCATGGACGATCAACTCGAAGTTGGTGATTTTGCCTTCTCGCAGCACGCGCGCAATGGCTGATTCGGCACGCGACGTATCTGTGAAATACTTTTTGAATGGAGCCCCGATCAATTCATCACGCGTGCAGCCAGTCAGCGATTGCATTTGCTGGTTGACGTCACTAATGATGCCGCGTGGATCGGTCGTCATAATGGCGTCGATATTTGATTCGATCAGCGAGCGTGTATAAAACTGCTGATCGCGCAAACGCTGGTCTAGTTTCGTTTGCTCCGCTTCAACTTGCTTGCGCGCGGTATTGTCGGTGCCGATCAGTAAATAACCAATGATGCTGTCTTGATCATTACGCAGCGCGGTCACCGACACAACGGCGGGGAAACTACTGCCGTCCTTGCGGATATAGGTCAGCTCGTAAATATCCTCGATGCCGCGTGAGGCCTTGAACACCAGTGCTTCAAAACCCGGCGCAATTGGGGTATCCAACTCCAGGCTCAACGAAGCTGCCCGTGCGATCACTTCCTGTGGATCAGATATGTCGGCAGGTGTGATTTTATTCATCACGTCGGCCGCTGCATAACCCAGCATGCGTTCCGCGCCAACGTTAAAAATCTGAATGACGCCCTTGGCATCTGTTGCGATGCTTGAAAAGTTGGCGCTGTTGAAAATGGCGTTTTGCAAAGCCCCGGCTCTAAGCAGTGCTTCTTCGGCTTGCTTGCGCGCGGTATTGTCGGTGCCGATCAGTAAATAACCAATGATGCTGTCTTGATTGTCACGCAGCGCGGTCACCGACACAACGGCGGGGAAACGACTGCCATCCTTGCGGATATAGGTCAGCTCGTAAATATCCTCGATGCCGCGCGAGGCCTTGAACACCAGTGCTTCAAAACCCGGCGCAATCGGGGTATCCAACTCCAGGCTCAAGGAAGCTGCTCGTGCGATCACTTCCTGTGGATCAGAAATATTGGCTGGCGTGATCTTGTTTATGACATCTTCCGCGCTATAACCAAGCATGCGCTCCGCACCAACGTTAAAAATCTGAATGACGCCATTGGCATCAGTTGCGATGCTTGAAAAGTTGGCGCTGTTGAAAATGGCGTTTTGCAAAGCCCCGGCCCTAAGCAGTGCTTCTTCGGCCTGCTTGCGTGCGGTATTATCGGTGCCGATCAGCAAGTAGCCGATAATGGTGTCTCGCTTGTCGCGCAGCGCGGTCACCGACACGACCGCCGGGAAACGGCTACCATCCTTGCGGATGTAAGTCAGCTCATAAATATCCTCGATGCCGCGCGAGGCCTTGAACACCAGTGCTTCAAAGCCCGGCGCAATTGGTGTATCCAACTCCAGGCTGAGGGCCGCCGCTCTTGCGATCACTTCTTTTGGTTCGGAAATATTCGCTGGCGTAATTTTGTCGACCACATCACCTGCTTTGTAGCCCAGCATGCGCTCTGCACCGACGTTGAAAATTTGGATCACGCCCTTTTCATCGGTTGCAATACTTGAAAAGTTGGCACTGTTAAAAATGGCATCTTGCAATGCTCCGGCTTTCAATAGCGGCAGACGCATTTGAAACAGTGCCTGCTCTTCTTCCTGTTGACCGAGGATAAGACGCCGTATCTTTATGTGTTGCAGAATCAGAAAGGCCAGCAGCAAGCTAATGCTGGCGGCAATAAATATAACAGCAGCAATAAATTGGGCTGCATAGTTCATTGCAACACCAGCAACTAGAAACAAAACGGCCAATGTCACCCAGAAACTGACTAACATTTGCTGCTCAACCGGCGATTTTTTTTGCACAGATTTCATTTGTTCAGGCCTCGATTGCCGTCCAACTGAGCATAAACCTTAGCTCACACAAGGTGACGGCAAAGCCGCAATGCAGCAAGCATTTTGATACTATCAAATTGCCCCGCCTTGGCGCTGACGCACGTCTGACAACAAGCGGGAGAATTCTTTTTTAACAACGCAATAACATTCACAAACTTTGTCTTCCAGTCCAGCACGGTCCACGACGGTGATGTGTCCGCGGCGATATTGGATATAACCGTAATTCTTTAATTTCCCCGCCGCTTCCGTCACGCCTTCACGCCGTACTCCCAGCATATTGGCGATTAATTCCTGAGTGATCGTCAAGTCACTTGAAGGCAAGCGATCCAAGGCCAGCAGCAGCCAGCGACACAGCTGCTGCTCCACTGAGTGGTGTCGATTGCATACGGCAGTCTGGGACATTTGTGTCATCAATGCCTGGGCATAGCGCAGCAAGAGACGCTGAATTTGCCCGGCGCGATCGAATTCTTCCATCAATATTTTGGCATTGAGGCGGTAGCCGTGGCCGCCTGTCTGCACCACAGCACGACTAGATGTCGATCCTCCACCCATGAAAAGAGAAATTCCCACAACGCCCTCATTGCCAACGCCGGCGATCTCAGACGACCCTCCATCTTCCAGTACATAGTGCAAGGAAACGATGGATGTGCTTGGGAAATACACATATTGCAGTTTGCCGCCTGATTCATAGAGCACTTCACCTAAGGGCATGGGAATCAACTCTAGATGCGGTGCCAAGCGGTTAAACTCGGCGTCTAGCAACGCTGCCAGAAGATGATTTTGGTTTGGGTCATGGATACTGGACATATGAACCTCAACTTCCAGTTATTAAATAGCGGGGGGGGGGG